>Ga0224522_1000638_pt1 | contig 10958 bp, 9 predicted proteins | sample CFST25metaG_FD_182733 | JGI IMG/M metagenome (GOLD analysis project Ga0224522, IMG submission 182733) | Peat soil microbial communities from Stordalen Mire, Sweden - C.F.S.T25 | ecosystem: Environmental > Terrestrial > Soil > Wetlands > Peat | place: Sweden: Norrbotten County, Stordalen Mire...
TTTTTTATCTTAACAAGTTTAATTTTACTAGTTAGTGTCACTTTCCCGTCTGGGATTATCGCCGTCGTAAAGCCTAATTTCTCCGCCTCCTTAAGGCGTTCAGCTAAGCGGGCAACATTCCTCACTTCTCCGCCTAAACCAACCTCTCCCAAGACTAGAGTCTTGCTATCAATCGTGGTATTCAGCATGGAAGAAATTATCGAATAGCAAACCGCTAAATCTAAGGCTGGATCATTAAGCTTCATCCCCCCGACAATATTAACGACCACGTCTTGATTAGTCAAGTTTACTTTAGTTTTTTTAGTTAAGACGGCCGTTAAAACTTGCAAACGATTTAAATCAAAGCCTGAAGCGCGTCGTTGCGGATAGCCGAAGATCGTCTTAGTGACTAAGGCTTGGACGTTAACCATAAACGGTCTTGTCCCCTCCATCACTGCACCAATCACTGAACCAGATATTCCATCAGCGTTACTATCTAGAAATATTAAAGATGGGTTAGTAATTTCTTTAAACCCCTCGCCAGTCATTTCAAAAACGCCTAATTCATTGACCGAGCCAAAACGATTTTTTACCGCCCGTAAAATTCGGTAGTCATTAGCGGTATCAGCTTCTAAATAAATAACCGCATCAACTAAATGCTCCAAAGATTTCGGTCCGGCGATTTGTCCATCTTTGGTAATATGTCCGATTAAAAGAATTGCAATCCCCTCGCGCTTGGCCACTTCTAAAAATTTTACGGCTGAAGCGCGAATCTGATTTAAACCGCCGGCCTCTGACGGCAAATCTGAAGAATAAACTGTTTGAATAGAATCGATTATGGCTAAAACTGGGCGTTCCTTATTTAAAGCGGAAACAATTTTTTCTACGCCGGTTTCGCTAATAAATTTTATATTATCTAAATTACAGTTAAGGCGTTCTAAGCGAGCTTTAACCTGGGAAGCTGATTCTTCTCCAGAAACATAAAAAACTTTTCCGCTATCGGCTTGACCAATTTTGTCAGCGACCTGTGCCACGATAGTTGATTTGCCAATCCCTGGTTCGCCAGATAAAAGAATAACTGAACCTTCGGCAATTCCCCCGCCAAGAACACGATCGAATTCTATCATTCCGGTTTTTAAACGCTTTAAATCAACCGAAGAAATTTTAGAAAAATCAGATATTTGCGCGGGAGCGACTTTAGAAGCGGTTTTAGCTTTTTCGTCTTTTTCATCAATCGAACTTTCAATTAACGTTCCCCAAGCTCCGCACTCTGAACAACGCCCACTCCATTTTGGAAGTTGGGCGTCGCAGTTTGAACAAATATAAATATTTTTTAATTTATTGGACATGTAATTATTATTGAGTATCTCCGCGAGTAATAAAAGGATCGGCGGTTGCTCTTTGCGAGGCTTCAGAAGCTTGAATCTTCATCGCTGAAAGAGCCTCTTCTTTAGCGGTTGTAGTATTAACAAATGTTTTTAAAAATAAAACCATAACAACAAAAACCATTAAATTAACGACGGAAACGATAATAAAAATTCTTTCAAACCAATTTTGTTTATTTTTCATAAAATTATTTCTTTTGCCAATAGGCGCCATCGACTAGCCAACTATCGCCTGGCTTAACAAAATCTATTAAAATATCTTGATAATATGGGGTAGAAATTTTTCCGTCAGCTGACTCTTCAGTTCTTTGCGTACTAACAGAAATTTCGGCTTTTCCATTGCTAGCATCAAAACTTTTAACTTCAGTGGAAATTGCTTTAGTAATAAACCCCTGATAAACTTCTGGATTTTTATTATCTTTTATCGCTTGTGCTACATAATTATCAGCCCATTTTTGCATTGAAGCGGTCATGAGAATTTTTAAGTCTGTTACATTGTTAAAATTTGATTGGTTAGAATAACTACCGATTCTTTCAGCAAATGATTCTGATAATTTAATTAAGTTCGCTTTAGCAATTTCTTCATCACTAGCTTTAGGAGCGTTGGAATTTTTTTGAGTTTCTAACTGATTAACCACCGTTTTATTGGTCTCAGTTTGATCTTTAACTTGTTGTTCTATTTTTGGAATTTGTGCTTTTATGGCTGGCTGATAAGCCTTCCAAAATAAATAGCCTAATCCTAAAAGCAAAAGGATTATGATTATTATCAAAATAGCAATGGATGTTTTTCTTCTGTTCATATTATTTTATTCAAAAATTTAAATTTATTTATATTTCCATATCGCTTGGCCCAGTTTCGGTTGCTTCCGCGCCTTGATCACTGCCAGCTTGCGAAGCAGAAAATTCCTTTTTCGCTTCTTCTATTTCTAAAAGTTGTTTCGGATCAGAAGTGATGAGCTGATCTTCAGAATAAGAAGCGACAATTTTTATCGCCGCATGCTTGCTACCAGCAAACAAAATTCCTTCGCCAACAGCTGACTCTAATAATAAATATTTTTCACCTTCAGTTAACGAAAATGTTTTTTGAATTAAATCAATCGCGGCTGGCGATTGCTTCAAGAGAATCTGAAGAGACGAATTGGTAACGATTGCCTGCCCATAAGGAGAGCGTAAAAAATCATTAACATCTTGAGTAATAGTAGTGACGCCTAAATAATATTTACGGCAGCGTTTAACCAACGCATAGATAAATTTTGCGCTATCCTCGCTTTGCATTAACCACCAAGCTTCATCAATAACCAAAACTCTTTTCTTCATTTCTGACCGGACAATATTCCAAATATAATTAACGATAGTGTAAATTGCGACCGGGCGGAGTTCATCTTCTAAATCACGCACCGAAAAACAAATCAGTTGATTATTCATCTTAACATTAGTTGGATTATTTAAGATTCCAGCAAAGGTTCCTTCGGTATATTTTCTAAGGCGCATCGCCAAATCAGCACCACCTTCAATTCCTTCTAAAACTTCTTGAAAATCACTCATCACTGGCGGTTCAATATTATTTAAATCAGCATCAGCGGTAATATCTCTTCTAGCATAAGTTTCTAATAAAGCCCGATCAACAATGGAATCTTCAGTATTATTCAAATTGCCAAGCATCAATCTAACCAAGCCTTTAACGGTAATAACTGCGCCTCTAATAATATCAGCTGGTTTAGTTTCTCCACCAATAGAATGTGGTAAATCAAAGGGGTTAATTTTTTCTTCACTAGATAAAGAAATATTTATATAAGTTCCGCCCACCGATTCAGAGAGATGCTTATATTCAAATTCTGGGTCAATAATAATAATGTCTGTTCCCATCATTAAAGACCGCAAAACTTCTAATTTTATGGCATAACTTTTGCCAGCGCCAGAAGTAGCAAAAACGACCGTATTAGCATTTTGTAAAGAAAAACGATCAAATAATATCAAACTGTTATTATGACGATTAATGCCGTAAAGGATGCCGTGATCGCTGGTTAAATCACTAGAAATAAAAGGGAAAGAAGAAGCAACTGGAGAGGAATTCATGTTAAAAGTTATATACAATTCATCATTGCAAAGCGGTAGAGTAGAGTTGAAACCTTGTTCTGATTGAAAGAAAACTTTTCTGGAATAGACTAAGCGAGAGCCAAAGATATCTTCAACGCGAGCAGAAAGATTATCTAACTCTTCTTTTTTGTCAGCATATAAAGTTACATACAAACTAAATTGGAAAAATTTTTCTATTCCTTGAGTTAAGGCGTCGCGCAAATATTCAACATCTTTTAAAGCTGTTTCTCGCTGAGGATCGCGCGCTGCACCTTTGTCAGCGTCCTGAAAAATCTGCGCTTCTAAATTTCCAACTTTTTTCTTGAGTTGCTTTAAAATTAAAGTTGTATCAACTGGATAGAAAAACATGGCCACATCAAAAACTTCATTAAGATTAATAATCGGCGCGAACCAGCCAACACTAATAAAACGTGGGTAGCCAATAATAAAAATCGTCCGGACATATTTTTCTCCTAAACGAAGATAATCAGGATTGATTTGCATTGATGCCGGAGAAATCAAATCTAAAACTGAAATCACTCCGCGACGGAAAGCTTTTTCTTCGGCCACTAATTCCTCAGTCGCTACCGCTTCTAAGGATTCTTGGCTTGGAATAATTTTTTTTACCCCGTCTTCGCCAACTTTTTCTTGCAAATTAATTTTTTTAAAATTAATCATGTTTTTTTAATCCGCCATTCTTAAATTATTAACATCAGTTAACTTTTGATTTTCAGAAGTTGAAGGATTATAAGTATTATAATAAAGCTCGATCAAGCTTTGAGTATCAAGACGTACGGCCTTTAAACCAAAAGCTTCCATTCCACCCATAACGTTTTCCATTCGGCGTTCTAATTCTTTTTTTAGATGGTCAAATCTCTTTCCTCTGATTTTAACAACGGTTGATGGCTTAAAAACCTCTGTTAATGAAGAAAAAAAATTCTTTCGATTATCAGATAAGGGGCTATAAGGAATAATGACATAAAAACCTTTATTCATAATATCACCCAAAGAAACAAGCTCTTCCACATATTTAATATACTCACCGGTCTGAATTTTTAAAAGTTCATTGGTTTGCTCTTTTTCTCTTTTTTTCAGCTCATTAATATAATTATCAATATTAAGGCGGCGAGACTGAATAACAATCTGAATCGGGAAATTAATATTATTTAAAAATCCAACATAAGAAGAAATAATCGCGTCCTGCTCTTCTTCGCTTTTAAGCGCAAAATTTATGCTAGACACAACCAAAACCGCGCGAACCGTACCGTCGCGCATTACGACTGTATCATCTTTTATTTCAGCAATATCTAAATACTGCTGAGTAGAAGCTGAAATTCTTCCTTTTACTAAATTTTTTTCTTTATTCGCCATTGAATTATAAAATATTTAAAAAATAATTTCTTCATCACCACCGCCCTTATAAACTCCTTTAGTATCAACTATTAAAGATAGCTCTCTTAAACGTGAGCCGGCCGGATGCGGTTTTATCGGTGCTTTTGAAGAACTAGGCTGAATTTCATTTCCCTGACTATTTTCTTCGCTAAATAGCATATCCTTAAAAGCATTGTTATGCTTCCAAACTCTTAATTGTGGTTTTTTTATGGACTGAATAAAATTTAAAATAAAAAAATGAAATGGCCGGCCATTAATTCTTACAAAAGCAAAAGTTCCAAAAACAATTAAATAAACAATTGCTAAAGCTAAGAATAAAGAAAAGTCAACTAAAGCATAGGTAATTACCGAAACGACTAAATCAGCCAATAAAATTAAAAATTGTCTAACCGTAACAAAAGAAATTACTTTATCTTCAACGTCAATAAATTGGGGAATAGTAAAAGATTGCATATTTTAAAATCTTAAACGACTATTAAGATCCATAACCGCTTCAAACTCCTCGATTGATAAATAATTAACGCCCTTTTCTTTTCTTTCTTTTATTATATCATTAATTTCCTTACCAGAAAGCATGCTCTCCTGCCCCATAGCCAAATAGGTCTTATTGACTGGATTAAAATGCCAAGCTTTAATTCCAGCTAATTTTTTTTCCAAACCTTCAGAACCTAAAAGATTTATTTTTTCAAAAATTCTATCTGCTCTTTTTTTAGGATTTTCATCTAAACGACGAAAATTAACTAAGTCCATATAAGCTAATTCATCAATCGGTCCCATGGTCTGTGGAGCCTTTATATCAGCCATCATTTTCTTGCTTCCGCTCGGAACAGACATCCTGTTGGTTGTTTCCGGTGCCGCTGCTTTAGGAGCTTCAACAGGAATAACAATAGTTTTTTTAACTTTCGGCAAAACAACCTCTTTCGGTTTTTCAATAATCTCTGGAACTTTTTTTGGCTTTTCAATTTTTGGTAAAATTTTAGCTGGAATAACAGGGGTAACGACTGGAGCAACTGGTGCAATAGTCGGAACGGAAATATTTCCACTCTTTAATTCATGAGCTAAATCATAGCTTTCCTCGGTTGATATCTTTTTTTCTACTTTTTGTTCTGGAACCAAATTAGTTTTTAATTTTCCAGCTGAAAAAGAAAATTGAGATTTTTGAACTGAAACTTCTCGCTTTTTTTGAGCAATATTCAAAATTCTATCGGCCTCTCGAGGATCTAAATTCACTCCGCCATTAACAATCTTTTTTATCAAAGTTTCTCGAATATCAATTTTTTCTCGAACACCACGTAAATAATTTTCGATTATCTGTTTAAATCTATTAGTCAAACTTTCACTAGGAAAACTAATGTTTGCCTCTTTAGCTATCCCTTCAACCGCTTCTTTTATTTTATGTTCTTTAGCGACCGCAAATGAATCGGAAAGCTTTTTAGCTTCTACAATATCTTTCTCATCTTCATTGGAAAAAATATCGTCGTCACCTTTTGGCAATAAAAACTCAGTCGTATCAGGTGGAAGACTTTTTAAGTCTGGCTTTTTAATTAAAAAATTTATTATCTTAAAAAAAGTCTTTTCTCGCAACTCTTTTTCTAAAGCTAACGATTTTTCTTTATCTAAATTAAACTCAGAGATAATATTTTCTAAAAGATTGCTAAATTTCAAATCACCAACAACTACACGCATAACAAATCCAGCCAACTCTATATTGTATTTTTTTTCTAGTAAAGCTAAATTATCCAGCGCTTCCGGACTGGAAATCGCCTGCTTAACCGTTACCGGCAATTCATTAAATTTTTTAAGGGAATCTAACATTACAAAATTTTATTTTTTATTTTCTAATTTTTTTATTTCTTGCTCTATCGCCAAACGTTCAAAACTAACCGGCGGATATTGATTTAACATTTCTTTCAATTCTTTAATTTTTTGATCTTGAGGCAATATTGAAGCTAATTCCATCGGCGCAATTAGCTTTTCTTCGGATTTATTTCTAACTTTTTTATCTTTTATTTCAGGGATTACCGGAATACTTTCTTCAACATCTTCTTCGACTTCAACATAAGGAATAATTTGCCAATTTTCGCCAGTATCATTTGGCATGCTCTCTGGAAAAAATTTTAAATTACGATAAAGCGCCAAGACTTTTTTTACTTTTTCTTTATCTTCAACGCTTAATTTTAAAATATCCTTAGAATCAACTAAATATCTGGCTAAAACAATACTATCAAACATTTCACTGCCATTAATTTCAATAAAGTTTTTCAGCCAATTGCCAATCGTTGCTGGTCTTGATTTACCATCCGCCAAAATTGTGCCGGCGGTTAAAATTTCTTCATTAGTTAAAAGAACACGCACTAATTCATCTCTGAAAGTGGCATCTCTATTAAAGATATAAAAAAATCTAAAATCAATTGCTCTTAAAATAATCGGATGACTATTAAATTCTTTTAATAAATCTTTGCTAAAAATTTCTGTAAAGATTTTTTCTTCTTCCTCAATTTTCATGTCCTTATCAGGATTGGCATTTAAAAAATCCAATCTTTTTATTAAAGGATTAAAAATTTCAATCGTAAAATCAGCCGTAATTTTACTAGCCAATTCGTCGGTCGCTTCAAGTTCGGTTTTAAAAAAATCTTTTATTTCTTCTAATTTTAAATCGCCAACGATAAGAAAAATAATTGCCAAACTTAAATTTTCCGTTTTTATATTATTTTTTTCGGCCACTTTTTTTATTTTCTCAGCCACTTCATCGCTGTCAACGGTTAAAATTATTTCAGGCTCAAGATTATTAAATTTTTCTAAGCTTTCTTTTATGTAAGGCATAAATTATTTTCGTTCTATTACCTCCATATCTTTCACCGGTTTATCTACATTACCGGTACTATCTTTGGTTGTTAATGAGTTAAGATTATTAACCACATTAGTGCTTTCATAAGCGGCCATATTAAAGTTCTTTTTGTAAAGACAAGCTAGTCCTTGTTTAAGACTTCTGGCATAATTATTATCATGGTCATTAAACTTATTATCAGCTTGTTTTTCTCTCAAGCGTTCTAAGCTTTTCGAAATATTTTCTAAAGCCCTTATTGATTCTTCCGATCCATCACCCATAAATTTCAATCTTTCTTCTTGCTCTTCCTTTTGTCCCTCGCCACTATAATGAGCGCTCGGAGAAACTGTTGCCGGATCAATAGCACCGCTCGCCAAACCTTTTCTTGCTGCTTCGATTGCAATTCTAACTTCTAAAATTTTATTAGCCGCATCCATGGTAACTTGGTTAGGATGTTGACCTTTTTTAACATTACTATCAAAATCAATTTCAGCTTCTTTTGGCGCATATTTTACATTAATTTCTTTTTCCAATTTAAATTTTTCATCAGGATCTATGTCGCCATTATTATATCTTGTTTCTACGTTATTAAGTTCAGTTCTCTTTTTTGATTCAAGCTCGTCTCTTTCTGATTCAAGTTTAACTTTTTTAGTCTTACCATAAGCTTTATTAAATGTACCTTCAGCAACACTAATATTATTTGCATGTTCGCTTAAAATTTCAGCATGCTGTTCTCCATACTGTTGATCATTTATAAAACCACTAGCCAGCTGGTTATTTAAATTCTGTTCTTTTTTGTCATACTCTGCTGACGATTGCTTTATAGTCGTATCTCTTGTATTGCGCCCTTCTTCAACTTTTTTATTTTCTTCCTGTCCAGCTCTGTTTTTATTATATTCAATATTTTTTGCTAATCCTGCGTAATCGGCAATCGCAAATTTGCCAATAGTCCCGACTGCTCTGCCTTTAGTGCTATCAGCCAAACTCTTAAGCTCTGTTTGAGACTTAACATCTCCAAATCCTAATTTCTTAGCTGTTTTTATGCGCTCATCGCGCTTTTCATCACGAACAATTTTCTGAACATTCCCTCCATAATTCTCAGCAAACCGCCCAGCCGTAGCGATAGTTTTACTATTTTTCAACAATGGAGCTTTTTGCAAAGCCTTTCCAGTTAGTTTTAAGCCTTCACCACCAACATCTCTAAGCGTTCTAGAAGCAGCAATTCCAGCCCTTTTCTTAGCCCAAGCTCCGCCTTTAGCTAATTTAGCCATTCCTTTTTTAGCCATATCGCCACCCACTCCACCGATCTCACCAGCAATACCCATGCCAGCGACTAAAAATAAAATAACCATCAAATATCTAATCATTGACTCTGGCGTCCCCAAAGCACTTAAGAGCTTGGAAGTAAAATCATTTTTATCAGTAGAAGCTTTTAGGGCAGTGACTAAGGAAGAATCTTGCATTTGTGAAGCTCTTAAAGCTAACCAAAGAAAAAAAGCTAACGCTGGGCCAATAATTACATTTTTTGTAAACTCTTGCCACCATTTAGAAGAATATTTTTCTCCGCCAGGAAAAACAGAAGCTAAATAAGCAATCGGGGAAAGGATTATCAAAATCCAAAGAATAATAATGCGATAAAAAATTATAATCGTAAATATTCCAATAACAGTTAAAGCAACAATTAAAGCTATTAAACCAAAGATGAGCGATCCAACAGTGCTAACCACGGTATTGCTATCACTAAAATATCCTTTAACAGAATCGAAGAGGCTCTTTGTGTCTGTTGGGAAAGAAAAAGCTTGATTAAGCCCTAAAGCGTTTACTAAAACTCCGCTCCCAATAAAATTACCACCCACATTAAAAGCGCTCATAAAAGTATTCATGACAACTTGAGAAGCATCAATAATCAAACCGCAAATCGTTCGGGAAAAATTTATCAGAACAGCCATGATAAGCAACTTTGGCACCATTTTTTTTATATCATACCCATCTTGTCTTAAAATCGTTGCAAAAGCAATAACTAATAAGAGTAAAATAAAAAACATGTTGCAAAGATCTCTCACTAATATCCAGCCTTCAATCACTAACGGATCTTGAATAAAAGTATTGTAGCTCATTAACACAAATAAGATGCCAATTATTAGAGTACTTATTTGTCCTAAAACCCAAACAATAATAGAGGCTAAAAGTTGAATAACGGCAATGTAAGGAGCTAGTTCAAGATTAGTGGCGAAGTTAACAGTTGAACCAACGGCATCAGCGTTGGCATGTTTTATGATAAATATATTAGACGCCAAAGCAACCAACACAACAGAAGCAATGGTAAAAATTGTTTTTTTATTATTTTTAATTTTCTCCCAAAAATTCTTCATATTCTAAAATAAATATTTTTTACTTTAATCTTCAGAATCATCTTCATCCTCGTAATCATCATCATCAGTAAGTCCGGCTGCTTGTCGTCTTTTAGCTTCCTGATCAATCTTCCTTTTAAGAAAAATTAACATAATGGTGTAATTTGGAAAAAGATCTATTATAGGTATTTCTTTCGAAGCCATCACCAGAACCATCCTTCCTAAAAATTTTTTTAAGATAAATTTTAAAACCCATCTTTTTAAGGTTGCTCGACGAAGAAAAAAAACAGTAGATACAATGCCAATAAAAATAGGATTGACAATCGACCAAAGTAATCCACCCGTTTCAACCGTAAACAAAGAACAAATATCGGCACCAACACAACAGAATAAAAGTGTATAGAAAAGTCCGCCATTAAGCCCTGTTCCACTTTCCTCGGCCTCTTTAATTCCTCCTCTTAATTTTTTGCCAATATTTTTACCAAGTTGCAGAGGATTCCCTCCACTTTCAGAAACTTTTTTAACATCTTTTGCAGCATCAGCTAGGCTCAACTTTTTTTTATCATCCTTTCCAATATTACCGTATTCCCCTTGCGATCCTCTTTGATTTAATAAATTTGCAACCGCATCTTGATCTCCTGGATTTAAAAACATCCTCTCGGCTAAAGAGTTTTTAGGAAACTGGCTGGAACCAGCGGCTGATTTTGGCGCATTTTTGTCTGGCGGCATTTAAAAAAACAATCATCATGAATTCTTATCCGCGATTTAAAATCTCTCCTTAAATTATACCATAATTTAAAAAAATGGTGAATAGTTAAAACCCTTTATTAAACACGAAAAACCCTCTTAAAAGAGGGTTTTTATAACTAGCTAAATAACCTTTATTTTTCAACAATAATTTCCTTAACTTTAGAAACCGCCTTAATAAAATTAAAGAATTTTTCTGAG
>Ga0224522_1000639_pt1 | contig 10951 bp, 6 predicted proteins | sample CFST25metaG_FD_182733 | JGI IMG/M metagenome (GOLD analysis project Ga0224522, IMG submission 182733) | Peat soil microbial communities from Stordalen Mire, Sweden - C.F.S.T25 | ecosystem: Environmental > Terrestrial > Soil > Wetlands > Peat | place: Sweden: Norrbotten County, Stordalen Mire...
ACCGGTGGGTTCAAGGAGGTGATTGATGATGATACAATTGTTCATGAAACGATTACCCGTCTGGTATTTTGTTTTGGTAAGATTTATTACGATTTGTTAGACGAAAAAAAGCGAATAGGAGATGCTGTTACTGCTATTATTCGTATAGAGCAGATGTATCCTTTCCCTATAGAACAACTGAATGCAGTGATTTCGCGTTATATTAATGCCGCACATTATCTCTGGGTGCAGGAAGAACCAGCAAATATGGGGTCGTGGTCTTTTATACAACGTCATTTTAAAGATGTTCCTTTATTGTTGGTAGCCCGACCAGAAAGTGGGTCGCCTGCAACGGGATTACCTAAGTTGCACAAGCTACGTCAACAAAAGATTGTACAAAAAGCTTTTGGAGAATGTACATGTGAAAGGGTGGAGAGCGTTTGTAAGATGATATGTGCTCCACGAGAAGAGATTCATCTTCCAACTGAAGAAAAATAAGAAAATATCAATCAATATGATCATAGAAATTAAAGTCCCCTCACCGGGCGAATCTATTTCCGAAGTTCAATTAGCCAGTTGGTTAGTTAGCGATGGCGATTTTGTTGAAAAAGATAAAGAGATTGCCGAAGTGGATTCAGATAAAGCCACGCTTAGTCTTGTGGCTCAAGAGAGTGGTGTGATAAAATTATTGGCTGCTGAGGGTGATACCATAAAAGTTGGAGCACTTGTTGCTACCATCGATACTGCCGGGGTAGAAACTGCTTCTGCTGATGCCCCGGGCACTAAAGTACCTGAAGTTGAAACCAAGGTAGACACTAAAACAGTTGCAGTTGCTGAGTCACCGGTAATTGCTCATCCTGCCGAAAGTGTAGAAGCGGGTATTCATATTACTCCTTTGGCACGAAAGATAATGCAGGAGAAACAGCTTACTGAAAAGGATGTGGCTGATCATATCCATCAGTTGAGAGTTGGGAAGGCTGATATGCTGGAAATTGAAAAGCCTGTTAAACAAGTAGAAATTTGTAATCCCAATGTGCCTGTTGGACTAAGTGAGGTTCGTACTGCTAATCGTGATACTGATCGGAAAAAGCTTTCTACCTTACGCATAAAACTAGCTCAACGGTTGGTTTCTGTAAAGAACGAAACTGCCATGCTTACAACCTTTAACGAGGTGAATATGGGCGCATTGCTGGCACTCAAAAAGCAGTACAACGAGGCATTTAAAGAAAAATATGGTGTGGGAATTGGCTTTATGTCGTTCTTTACGAAGGCTGTTACTGAGGCCTTGATGCTCTTCCCTCAGGTTAACGCTATGCTGGATGGTGATGAGTTGGTTCAGTTTCATTATGCCGATATCGGGATTGCGGTCAGTGCTCCCAAAGGGCTTGTGGTGCCAGTAGTTAGAAGTGCTGAAACCTTGAGTCTTTCTGAAATTGAATTAAAAATCAAGGAATTGGCTAAGAAGGCCCGAGAGAATAAGATCTCGCTTGATGAGATGCAGGGTGGTACTTTTACCATTACAAATGGTGGTGTTTTTGGATCGCTCTTTTCTACACCGATCATCAATCCGCCGCAAAGTGCAATACTAGGCATGCATAACATTGTGGAACGACCTATTGCTGTAAATGGACAGGTAGTTGTTGCTCCAATGATGTATGTGGCACTCTCTTATGACCATCGGGTGATTGATGGTAGCGAATCGGTGCGGTTTTTGGTAAAGGTTAAAGAGATGATTGAGAATCCTGTACGAATGTTGTTTGCGGGTAGTACACCTGAAAAGGTTTTATTGGGGTTGTAATTGAGATAGTAAATCAGAATATATCGTCCTAAACCGTCATTTCGACAGGAGGGAGAAATCTTATTAAAGCATCACTACTTTTAATATGCAGATTTCTCCCTTCGGTCGAAATGACGATAGTGATAGAAATTATGGCTAGTCGGATATGCAATGGTTCCTATCTCTAATATTGCAATAGATTCTTATTCTGTTTTAGAAAAAGATCTTAATCCCACCGAAGAACTCTCTCTTTGAAGCGGGTTGATAAGAGTTGCCATCAGGATCAGGTTCTGTAAACGCAATGTATGATTTATCCATAAGATTTCTGACAAAGGCATTGACTTCGCCCTTCACAGATCCAATTTTCCAACTATAGGATGCACGAAGGTTCAGCAAAGAAAAACCACTTTGTGAAACATCTTTATGCATTTTATCGGTGTAGATATACCATTTGGATTGCGTTTCTGAGCTTAAGCCAATTGTGAATTTTTCTGTAACCTTATAGCTTAGATCCAGATTGAGTTGATGTTGAGGTGAGTTGGGTAACCAATTTCCACTGATGCTATCGGGTGCAGTGTAAGTGAAATGTGAGTATGTATAAGCTATTTTGAAGTTTACAGATTTAACAGGTGTCACCGATAAGTAGGTTTCAATTCCATAACGGTTGCTGGATCCTGCATTTCCATAGAAAGTTTCGAGCGGACGGGCAGGTAATATTCTGTAACGATAGAAGTCATTATCTGTCTTCATATAAAAACCTGTGAAGTCGTAATAAAGCACATCGCCAATATTTCCGCGGAACCCTAATTCTTCTCCATTAGAGGTTGCTGGTTTTAAACTCTTGTTAAAGCCCCCAAAACTTATAGGATTGCTCATTAACTCTTCGGTAGCTGGTGGCATGAAACCTTGTCCCCAATTTGCATAGATACTAATGGCTGAATTCATTGCATAGGCAACACCAAGTTTGCCGGTAAGTTTATCAAAGTTTGAACTACCCGAGAGATTTGGTGTACTGTTCATCTTATCATTCAACTTATTGTGCATGTTATCATAGCGAAGGCTCGCAACAACACTCCATTTCTCTCCTAATTCGAGTTGATCCATTAAAAAAAGACCTACTCCACTTTGATGAGTTGTTTGATTTGCCAACATTTCTGTGCCTTCATTTACCGCCTGACTAAAACTACCTCTTGCTTCAGTTCTGTTAGGATCTTTTATGTTTGGTAATTTGTATCCATCAATAGATTGCCATTGAATATCTGAACCAACACTGAAATGATTTACTGCATTATTGAGTTTTTGTTTCAGATTATATTGAAGTGTGAATCCAGGTGTAATCATAGAGCGGTGTTCTACTGCGCTTGATCCCGGTTCGGTATATTTGGTATATCGCATATAGGCATTAAAAGTAATATCCTGATTTTTATTCAAAAGATATTGTCCGGTAAAGCCATTCGTTATACGCATTGTATATTGGTATTCATTACAGGGTATCGCATCAGGATTAGATTGTTTTGGATTTTCGTTTACCTGATCAATATTGAGTCCTTCAGCGTTTTGATTAAAATATTGACTTACTGTTAGTAACTGTGTTATTTTTAATTTTGGGTTGACATTCCATTTTAGTTTTTCACTAAAGTTATTGCCATAAAAAGAGGTGTGATCTCGGTAGCCATCTCCTTGCATATGAGAATATGAAACACGATAGTTTGTGTTTGATGTCGTCCCGTCAACCTGTCCCAATATTTTGTAGAACCCATTTGAACCAACAGTTGTTGCTATCTTTCCTCCAAAAGGTTTCAGTCCTCCATCTTCAGTCAGTATATTCAACACTCCTGCTGCAGAACCACCACCATATAATGCAGCTGCAGGTCCACGCAATACTTCTATTTGTTTAACTGTTTCCCAGTCCACATCATAAAGGTCGGGAGCAAAACCGGTTGGGTCGTTGACCGGAATACCATCGATAAGTACTTTTATTCCACGTAGCCCTCTTTCAGAAAGGATACCTTGTCCACGGATTGACATGTGAAGACGAGATCCATTTGCCTGGTTGTCAATTCTTATGCCGGGAACCAATCGCAATGCTTCATCTGCCGCAATTGATCTGGGCATTGTTTGAAGTTCATTGCCTGTGACGATACTCGTAGCTGCCGGGTTTAGCTTTAACGGAATATTGATACGGTTACCGGTAATGATAATTTCCTGAAGAGAAATTGGTTTTAATGTGTCGGTCGATTCAGCGGTTGGCTTTTGTGCTATTACAAAAGTGGTAAGACATAATGAGAGCCATGTGAGTAGAAGCTTTCGGTGGTTCATGTGATCAATATAATGTGATGGATGAGTATTATTAGTTGATGACAAATTTATCAATAAAAATAGCGGCTCAAAAGTTTTGGCCGCTATTTTTATTGATAAGCGATATTAGTATGGTTTTTTATTTTACCGCTTCAATTTCCAGAATGGTAAAAGAATTTGCTTTTGCTGCAGGACGACTATTTCCTGTTGCAGCTTCGAATTCGGCAGTAGGTGAATAAAGTTTTTGCGTTTTTGTATTACAAGTAATGGTACGTGCACCTTTTTGAGTAGTTACATTTTCAACTACGGTATAAGTATCATCAGCATTTTCTTGAACTACGGTCATCGTTCCATCACCATTTGAACTGAAAGCACGTTTTGAAGCAGGGTCGAAAGTCACTCCATCGCAACGATCACCTATAGGAACGGTAGTAACAACTTTACCTGTCAATGCATTAGAAATAACCATCATTTTATTGCCACAAACCGAGAAAAGACGATTCGTTTGTGCATCAAATGCCAATCCACTAGGCTCGTCACCAGGAGCTATTGACCAACTGGTTTCTACCTTTAAAGTATTGGTGTTGATGGCTGTTATTAAACTTTTATCTTCAATATTAACATACACTTTCCCTTTTCCATCGGTAGCTGAGAACTCCGGCTTTCCGGCAAGTGGAATGGTTGCGATTACTTTATTCGTTACAGCATCAAGTACTGTACTATTTGAACTTCTTCCATTAAAAGTGAAAACAATTTTTTTGTATGGATCGTAAAGGATAGCGTCTGGATTTGCACCGGTTACTTTAACACGTTCTAATACTTTAAATGTAGTTAGATCAAAAACAGCTACTGAAGAATCTCTTCCACAGCTAATAAATCCTTTATTCAGATCGAGTGCTATTGCAATTCCATGCACACCTTTGGTATCTTGAATCGTTGCGAGCAGGGTTCCTTTTTCTAAATCAACAACCTGAACTATCGAACCATGTGATACATAAAGTCTGTTATTCACAGCATTGAGATAATCCCATCCACCTGCACCATCAAGATGAATTTTGTTCGCGATTTTATAACCCGATTGTGCACTTACTGTAAGTGATGCACTGAAAAGTAGGCAAAGACAAACATACAATGTAATTTTTTTCATTTTTTATTGTTTTTAGGGTGAAATAATTATAAAATATTAGACTGTAAAACTTAACGAAAGTAAAGCCCAAATCTGTAGATAATTCGAAGGAATAGAAAAATATTTTTCAGGAAAAGATTGAGTAGAATGACAAATGACTTTCTGAAATGAATTTTAGTGCGATTTTTAACGATATTTACAAAGAAAATACAATCGTAAAGAGCTGAATATTGTTTATCTCTTTTGTAAAGGTTAAATTACTAATTAAAATGCAGATACATTCATATTTGAACCCACATGTTCAACAATTTACGCTTGATGGTGTTACTCATGCAAATGTTGTAGATTGTTATAATGCACTTATTGAAGAGAGTGTCGTTCTGGTTGATGTAAGAGAATATGAAGAGTTAGATATCGCTGGTTTTGATGTCCCGAATGTGATGCATCACCCCTTGAGCAAAATCCTGGATAGTTATGAGCGTATACCAAAAGATAAGATGATTATTGTGGCATGTAATCATGGGATTAGAAGTGCTAAAGTAGTTAATCTGTTGCTCAGACAGGGTTGGAAAACTGTTCATAGTATGGATGGGGGATTGATTGAATGGTCGCGTAATAATTTGCCTTTAAATATTAAACCGCATCAACATCCTTCTTCAGGAAGTTGTGGTTGTAGCTGTAATGGTGGTGATTGTGGAAGTGGATGTTAACCATTCAATTTCTGTTTTTGGATTAGCTTTTAGGTTTTTTTAGCTGTTAATTGTAACTTAAAACGGCTTGTCTCGTCTATAGATCATACGCAGACGAACTGAACTATGAAAGCTAAATTACTTCTCGTCCTCCTTTTGATGATTTGTTGGTCGATAATGACTGCAAAACCTATTGAAAAAAAGGATATTCCTCAAAAGGTTTACACGACAAAAGCAATAAAGAATAATCCCCCCGTAATTGATGGTAAGGGCGATGACCCTGCATGGCAACAAGTTGAATGGGCGGGTAATTTTATTCAGCGCGAACCCCATGAGAATGCAGCTCCTACTCAAAAAACAGCCTTTAAAATTCTTTATGATAATAACAATGTTTATGTATTGATAAGGGCTTACGACACTGAAGCTGAAAAGATAGTTACCCGTATGGCTCGTCACGATGACCAACAGGGAGATAATGTTACCATTTGTTTTGATAGTTATTACGATAAACTCTCAGCATTTTCGTTTACAGTAAGTGCTGCAGGTGTAAAAACCGATGGAATTATGAGTAATGATGGTAATACAGATTTAACCTGGGATCCGGTGTGGTTTGCAAAAACCTCAATTGATAAAGAAGGTTGGATAGCAGAGATGCGTATTCCGCTAGATCAACTTCGATTTTCAGGACAAAAAGAACATGTTTGGGGACTAGAAGTAGTAAGGCAACTTAGTCGGTTACAAGAATTATCTGTTTGGAGACAGATTCCCAAAGATGCTCCCGGGATAGTTTGCATCTTTGGTGAATTAAAAGGAATAAATGGAATAAAACCTAAACGGCAGAAAGACATTATGCCCTATTTGGTGGCTAAAACTGAAAGTAATAAAAAAGAGGATAATAATCCATATAGCAAAAGCCATAAAAATAGTTTAGGAGTGGGAGTAGACGGGAAGATGGGAATTACAAATGATTTCACCCTTGATTTTACAATTAATCCTGACTTTGGACAAGTAGAAGCCGATCCTTCTCAAGTTAATTTGACAGGTTTCGAAACTTATTTTGCCGAAAAACGTCCCTTTTTTATTGAGGGACGAGATGTGATGAATTTTCAGCTCACCATGGGAAACAATCAATATTCGAGCGATAATCTTTTCTATTCTCGGCGTATTGGTAGGCAACCTCATTATAGTCCAGATGGCGATTATGTGGACAATCCTCTTAATACCCGCATACTTGGGGCCTTCAAACTTACAGGTAAAACCAAGGATGGCCTTTCAGTGGGGGTAATGGAAAGTGTTACAGATAGAATGTTCTCAATGACCACTACTAATGGCACTGAGGAAAAGGTAGAATCCGAACCTTACACAAACTATTTTGTTGCAAGTGTAATGCAAGATTATAATAAAGGGAATACCCGATTTGGAGGAATGATTACAGCGACTAATAGGGATCTTACAAATCCTACGCTTAAGAATTTGCTGCCAGCTTCTGCATATACGGGAGGTTTGCGCTTTGAACAAAACTGGCAAGACAGAAAATACACACTTCAGGTTTTAGCTGAATTTAGTGAAGTAAATGGAACAGCGCCTGCCATGAAATTGGTTCAGGAGTCATCCGTTCATTACTTTCAGCGTCCTGATGCAAGTTATGTAAAGTATGATACTACCCGTACCTCGTTGCTTGGTCATGGCGGTAGTATCAATTTTATGAAAATGGGAAGTGGTCATTTTCAGTATCTTTTTTGGATTAATTGGCGTTCTCCAGGGTTAGAGCTTAACGATGTAGGCTTTCTTCGCAAGGCTGATGATGTTTTTCAGGTGGCTTGGCTGAGTTATAAATTGTGGGAACCAACTAACATTTATCGGCAGTTAAATATTCAATCTAATCAATGGACTGATTGGGATTTTGGTGGACGTAGTACATTTAAAGGTGGAAATATTGGCTTAAATAGTCAACTCAAGAACTATTGGTGGATAAATTTATTTATGGGTATTGATGGTTCAAATATTGATAACAGTATTCTTAGGGGAGGCCCATCATTAAAGCTTCCGGGCGACTATTTTATGAACTATGGCATAAGTAGTGATGATCGAAAAAAGTTCGTTTATGGGTTTTCTAATAGCTTCTCTTTTGGTTTTCACGGTGTGAGCCAGACAATAGACTATGGTATAGACCTTAGCTATAGACCTATCGATGCCATAAAAATTACGCTTAGTCCGGGGTTTGAAACTGCTTATAACAATATGCAGTATGTCGATAAAGTAGCGGGACGATATATTGTAGCTCGAATTGATCAAAGAATGTTCCGCTCATCATTTAGGTTTGAATACTATCCAAGACCAAATATGTCGGTACAATATTATGGACAACCATTTATCTTTGCAGGAGATTATAGTAATTTTAAAAAGGTGACCAATCCTATGTCTAGTGTTTATGCTGATCGAATCCATTTATATGGTAATAATGAAATTCAATTAGCGAATGATACTTATACTGTCAAGGAAAATGGAAATGCCAGTAATCAGTTTAGTTTTAGTAATCCAAACTTTAAGAGTTTTGCTTTTTTGTCTAATCTGGTATTCAGATGGGAATATATACCAGGATCAACAGTTTATTTGGTATGGTCGCAAAATCGTGGAGGTTCTGATACATTAGCAAACTTTAACTTCGGTAAGGATTTTTCGAACATCTATCAAATCTATCCTCAGGATGTATTTATGATAAAATTCTCCTATCGGTTTTAGAATATTAACTTATTCATTTGTATTGATGGACAAATTTAGGTCGCTTTTTTAAGAGCGGCCTTTTTTGTAACCACCTGAAAAGCTATTAATAAATCAATTGGTATTGATTGCTTTATAAGTTTCAGCATCAATAAATTCAGAAGAACATGATGGGAGCGAAATTGTAAATTTACTTCCTTTTCCTATCGTACTTTCTACTGAGATTTCACCATTGTGTTTCTCGGCAAACTCCTTACATAGAATGAGGCCCAGGCCTGTTCCCTTTTCTTTTTCTGTGCCGGGTATCGAATAGTTGGTGTCGATATTGAATAGCTTTTGGATATTTTCTTTAGTAATTCCTACTCCATTATCCGATACTGAAATTTCAACACCTATGTTAATCTTAAGCGTTTGTATTTCAATTCGACCACCCACTGGAGTGAATTTAATAGCATTCGAAACAAGATTTCGTAGAATGGTTTCAATCATCCCTTCATCTATTTTAACTTTGAGGTTTGAAGGTGTATTGTCGATAATATGAATTTTTTTTTGGTAGGCATTCTCATGTAATAAGGTGATTACTTCGTTAACTAAATGTTTTAAAAGTATGTTTGAGGGAGTGAAGGTTATTTTTCCTTGTTGAATACGGGCCCAATTAAGAAGATTCTCTAGCAGACGATAGGTTTGAACTGCTGATGAATTGATCATATTAGCATATTGGTGTAGCGTATGGAGATCAAGCCTTTTTGATTCTTCTTTCATTAAGTTTGTAATACCAATAATGCCGTTGAAAGGACTCTTTAAGTCGTGAGCAATAATAGAGAAAAACTTATCTTTAGTAGCATTTAATTCTTTCAGTTTTATCTCTCGTTCTTTTATTGCGATATCGGCTTGCATGCGATCGGTTATATCTCTTGTAATAATAATAAGACCTTTGGGTTTCTGGTCGGCCGATCTAATAATTGATGCATTAATTTCGCCATGAAAATAGGAAGTGTCTTTTTTTATCAATATATATTCTTTATCTAATGGGACTCCATTGTTTATTATGTGTTTAAAGTTTTTAATACCCTTCTCTCTGTTTTCAGGGGCAATCCAGTTTATAAGAGGACGATCAATAATCTCACTATCATCATTGTATCCAAAAAGCTCAAGTGATTTAGGGGAAGCAAAAGTTATATTGCCTTCCATATCTGTCATATTGATGGCATCAGGTGAAGTACTAACTAATTTTCTGTAAAGCTCTTCACTTTCAAGAAGCTCTTTTTCGATTGCTTTCTCTTTGGTGACATCTCTACCTGCACCAACAGTTCCTACAATCGAACCCTCTTCGTCAAACAAAGGGGATTTATAAACATCTAAAAACAGAAATTTATTCTTGATATTACCAAATTCTTCAAAGTGTTCTGTCTTACCTGATTTTATAACTGCTTCTTCAGAATCACGACACATTTCACCAAATGTGTGCCAGTTCGGGTTTTCTGGATTTACAGATCGTTCTCTAATTGCGAAAAACATGTCGTTTCTGCCAACTGGTTCATTTGTATCCTTTGTGTTGAACAGTTTCTCACACATGGCTTTATTCGCAAAGATATATCGGTTATTTAAATCTTTGGCCCAAAGCATATCGGGCATATTATCCGTGATCCTTCGTAGTAACGTATAAAGCCGTTCAGTATTTTTCTCTCTTTCAATAATTCGTCCTTCTGCTTTTTTCCTATCCGTAATATCAATTACAGTAGCTAAACATTTCTCTCCGTATTTATTGAGTACTCCTTCTATCATCACAAAAACGGGAAGGTTATTTTGGGATGAAATCATTAACTCGCAATTAATTTTAGAGTTACCTGTGAATACCTCTTTTAAAAAGTTATTAAAAATGTAACGAGATTCTTCTGTAATAAAATCTTTAATATTCTTATTGATTAGTTCTGTCTTTTCATAACTAAGTAGACGAGCCCCATTAATATTTAATGAGGTAATTTCACCATCAATCGTAAATGTGAAGTATCCGGTAGGAGCAAAATCATAAATATTATGAAATTTTTCATTAGCTATCTCGGCTTCTTTTCTGGCTTTTTGAATTTCATCATTTAATATGTCAAGTTCTATTTTCTGTAACAGATATTCGCGATGAAGGATTTTAATCTCATCAATATTTCGTGGTAGATCTAATGGAATCTCTTTTTTTCGTCGTATGACTTCTGCCTTTAATCTTAGCGAAGCAGCAATCTGTTTTGTTTTATTTTTTCTAATCATGACACCTATTTTGATACATTGTCATTCCTATTATTTATTTTATTTACTTAGTTACCATTTCAACTACTTCATTAAGGTTATAATACGTATTAGGTCTAAAAG
>Ga0224522_1000640_pt1 | contig 10945 bp, 6 predicted proteins | sample CFST25metaG_FD_182733 | JGI IMG/M metagenome (GOLD analysis project Ga0224522, IMG submission 182733) | Peat soil microbial communities from Stordalen Mire, Sweden - C.F.S.T25 | ecosystem: Environmental > Terrestrial > Soil > Wetlands > Peat | place: Sweden: Norrbotten County, Stordalen Mire...
ACCCAACGTTCATCTTTTGTATCCTGAGGTATATAAAGAACAGGTAGTCCGGTTTATCCAAAACGAGTTATTGCAATATTGCGAAGATGGAAAATGGCTTGATGATAAAGTTGGCTTAGGCCCTGTATTATTGAACGAAACTAATGATAATGATTAAAAAATCTCGTATTTTCTATGCCAAAGTTTTACTTTTTGGCGAGTATTCCATTCTTTTTGATTCTATGGGATTGTCAATTCCCTATACTCATTTCAGAGGAGAATTGAGCTTTATAAATGATGATAAATATACCGACTATAATTTTGCAATAACATCAAATAAATTATTGGCAGATTATCTTGCATGGCTTCGTCAATTAGAAACAAAAAACGAATTACCTTGTAATATTAACCTAAACGCTTTCGAAAAAGATATTTCGCATACCCTTTATTTTGAATCAACCATTCCTCAGGGATATGGAATCGGAAGTTCAGGTGCGTTGGTTGCTGCTGTATATGACAAATATGCTGAAGAAAAAATCCAACCAGGGAGGAGCCTGACTGCTGATCAAATCAATAGGCTTAAATTAATTTTCTCGGTGTTGGAATCATACTTTCATGGAACCAGTTCGGGGATAGATCCATTAAACTGCTACATAAAGCATCCTTTATTAATTCATAATAAAAAGAATATAAGTATTACAGGGATTCCACGAAATAAGTCGAATAAAAATAGTGCTATCTTTTTGATTGATACCGGAGTACAAGGTAAAACAGGACCGCTGGTACAACAATTCATTGAAAAAAGTAAAGACATTGATTTTTTGAAACTGATTTTAGAAGAACTAATTCCTGCAAACAACTTGTGTATCTCTGATCTGATCTCAGGAAATACAACAGGTTTTATGAAGAGTCTGAAGAAGTTATCCTATTTTTTATTGAAACATCTTACCCCCATGATTCCGGCTCCCTTTATGCCAATATGGAAAGAGGGTCTTGAAACAGGATATTATTTTTTGAAGTTGTGTGGTTCTGGTGGTGGTGGTTTTTTATTGGGCTTTACAAGCGATTTTGATCAAGCTTCTATTTCATTAGCCAAACATGGCATAGAACCGGTAACTATTTATCGGGCCAGTTGATAAATATTTATTTTTAGTTAATAATGAAAAGATTATGACCACTAAATAAGGTATATTATTTTTATTAATTACTTTTGACCTACAAATATCTTGTCCAAAATGAACTATACAAACTCTTTCTCTGTCTCGGGGACTATTGTTGATGTAGTCAATAATCGACTATATAATGGTGTAATTACCGTCAGCAACAATAAGATCATTGCAATTACCGAAACCGATCAGGTTGATAAACAGTTTATCATACCGGGTTTTATTGATTCGCATGTACATATTGAGAGTTCAATGCTTATGCCTTCTGAGTTTGCCCGATTGGCTTCTGTGCATGGTACTGTAGCAACTGTTTCAGATCCTCACGAAATAGCAAATGTTTTGGGCGTAGAAGGTGTAAAGTTTATGATCTCTAATGGCAATAAAGTCCCATTCAAGTTCTTTTTTGGAGCTCCTTCATGTGTACCCGCTACCCCTTTTGAAACTTCAGGTGCTACTGTATCCGTTGAACAGGTTGATGAACTACTTGCGATGGATGAGATCTATTATCTTTCAGAGATGATGAATTTTCCAGGCGTTTTATATGGGGATAAAGATGTTCATTCGAAACTGGCTTCGGCAGTCAAATATAATAAACCTACTGATGGACATGCGCCCGGTGTTAAAGGTGAAGAAGCGAAACAATATGCTGCTGCTGGTATTACTACTGATCATGAATGTTTTACCATTGAAGAGGCAATTGATAAGATAAACTTTGGGATGCAGATTCTAATCAGAGAGGGTAGCGCAGCCCGTAACTTTGATGATCTGATAGGATTGCTTGAAAATCATGCTGATGCAGTTATGTTTTGTTCGGATGATAAACATCCTGACGACTTAGTTAAAGGTCATATTAATCTATTGGTTAAAAGGGCAGTGGCTTTAGGATACGATCCTTTACATGTGCTTAAATGTTGCTCTTTGAATCCTGTAAAACACTATAAGTTACCGATTGGACTTCTTCAGGTAGGTGATTATGCTGACTTTGCTATTGTTAATGATTTAACCAATTTTGACGTTCTTGCAACGTATATCAATGGTGTTAAGGTTGCTGAAAATGGCATTACTAATATCATTTCAGTTAAAGAAGAGTCATTTAATCTATTTGAAGCAAAAAAGATTGTAGAACTAGATATCGCTGTTCCGGCTAAAGGTGATGAAATTAGAGTCATTAAAGCTTTTGATGGTCAATTGATAACGGATGTAATGATTGCAGAAGCACCCATTGATGGTGATGCACTTTATAGCGACCCTACACATGATATATTGAAGATTGTTGTGATGAATCGTTATGCTCCTTCAAAACCTGCAGTTGCTTTTGTTAATGGGTTTGGTTTTAAAAGAGGAGCTATTGCATCAACAGTAGCGCACGATAGTCATAATATAATAGCCGTTGGCGTTAGTGATGATGAAATTGTCAGAGCTATTAACTTTTTGGTCGATTCAGGTGGTGGAATTTCATTGGTTGATGGTAATGAAATAAAATTATTACCACTTCCTATTGCAGGTCTAATGTCTAATTCGGATGGATATCAGGTTGCTAGTATGTATGAACTTATAAACCATACGGCACATGCATTAGGGTCAAAATTAAATTCACCATATATGACGCTTTCATTTATGGCTCTTTTAGTTATCCCGTCTTTAAAGCTGAGTGATAAGGGGTTATTCGATGGTGATAACTTTTCGTTTACATCCGTTTATAATAACTCAAAAATATAAGTTATATATGCATCGTAATCAATTTTATTGTATATTTGCAAAAAACGTAAAACTATGCCTAATATCGAGATCGACATTATCAAATTAGAAGCTGCTGCCAGTAAGCTTAGGGCTATATCTCATCCAATGCGTATAGCTATTATTGAATTGCTAAACGATGAGAAAAAACTTAGTGTAACTGAGATTTTCGAACGTCTAAACATTGAACAAGCTTCTGCTTCACACCATTTGAATATACTGAAGAATAAAGGTGTTCTTTCTTCAAAGAGAGAAGGCAAACAAATTCATTATTCGTTGAAGGTTAAAACCCTTTCTGAAATTATCGTTTGTATTAACAAATGTAGTGGTGTTGAATAATTGAGCTGTGAAGTGTATACATAAAAAGCGGGCTATCTTCTAAAGATAACCCGCTTTTTATGTATTTAAAATGTATTCAATTATTGGTCAGCTTTTAATTCTATTGGGTCTGTCTCGGTATCCCAGTTCGCCCTTATAATAAGCTCTTTGGTATATCTGATTACTTTTTCAGGTTGCCTGTTTTTTAGATATCTCCCAGTATCCCAAACACCATTATTATTCTCGTCATAAATTATTTTGAGGGCATACTTTCCGGGGGCTAAGAGAGGGAATTCTACTTTGCCACTCGTATTTGCTTTTTGTTCTCTTAAGAGGACATCTTTCTCCGTCATTAGTTGAAAGAGCCACTGTCCTTTCGTGGTATGGATCTTTGCATCAACTTTTAATGTGCCATATTCTCTCTCTTCCCACGTGGTAATCATCAAATTAACCGAATCATTTTTTGCTCCATAGATATCGGTTAACTTCCCTCCGGGAATTAATAGTGTATATGATGACTTTTCTTTCCATTTTTGATTTACAATAAACCGGCGTTGTGAGAGGGTATCTGCTAGTTTTGCATCAACAAATATTGTGTCTTTCAGATGCGCGAGCCGAAGTCCTTTTAGTACTTTTTCATTTACAGGATTTTCAGTTTCAAAAATAAGTGGACTATTATAGGGTTGTGTAGAACCATGGGTAGAACTTATTTTAATAGCAACTTTATCTTTTGGTTTGACTTGCTCTTTACCAGCTTTAGCTCTTCTGTTATTGACTTTTTCTGCCTTTAAAATAAACTGAAGCGTGTCTGGTTTCATATTTTCAGCCTTAACCTTAAACTGAAGTGTGTCGGGCATTGCAGGTGCTAACCAGCAATCGAGAGAGTCTCTTCGTTGGTTCCATTCGTAAATATTCCAATTGTTTTTCTTGAAATTGATCGGATCTATTTGTAATTTTTTTACCGGATACTTGAAAGCAAAAGAGATCTTTTTACGTTGCGTGACAATTGTTTTTTGAATATGCTGTACAGCGTCTTGCTCTTGGAAAAGTGCTAGCTGGTGATAGATCCCGGTGTTTAATCTCTTTATACTGTCGCACGAGTCAGGCAAAGGGGCTTCTGGTCTGACAGGCTTTGAGTCGAAAGCAATAGCTTCCGCCGGGAGATCATACATTAGATTTGAATTAGCATCCTTTAACGCAAAAAGTTTATAGGGTTTATTGGCCAGATATTTTATAGTGAAATCGCCTGCTACATTTGTTTTACTGATATAGAAAGGACGTTCTTTATAAGGGATAGAGTCTTTCATTTCGGTATACAACGATACAATAACCTCTTTTTCGGGCAATCCTGTTTGCGCATTTAGAACCCTGCCTCTCAACTCCATTGTGTCGAGCTGTGTGCCCGTTGAGAAGGTAAAATAAAAGTTTTTCTTTGCATTACCTTCATTTAAATCCTGAATAGCATCACCGAAATATATGCTATAGGTGCTATTGGGCTTTAGATCTTCGCTAAAACGTAATACAACAGAACGTCCTTTTAGCTTTATCTCGGGTTGTTTTGCCGGAGGAGGAGATACCACTACTTGCGTCATCGCATCTTTAAGCTGAAGAAATTCATCAAATGTTATGATAATTTCTTTTCCTTTAAAGTTGGTTGATTTCAACTTTGGAGTAGAACGAACGAGTTTTGGTGGAGTGATATCTTTAGGCCCACCAGTGGGCGCAACAATTTTAGCACAAGCAGTTAGGATAACTGCAATAGCTAATGTGCTGAATATTCGATTTTTATTAATGTGTAGCATCAAGGTAAATATCCGTTGATTTAATTATACAAAGATGCAAAAAATATGCCTAGCATCGGAGGGCTATCAATGAATACTTGAAAAGCTGTTTAAAAGAAGACTTGATAATGGAAAGGTAAAGGAAATTGGCAAAAAGAATGTTGCCGGAAAAGAATGCAAAGAGTGTGCTAATTTTATTCAGCCTCTTGGGGGGAAGCACTCTTTACATTCTTGAGTCCGGCAACAGCCATTTAAAGTCGAAATATTTTGATTTGTAAATTTTCAGAACAGATAAGTAATTAAACTAGATTTTGAGAAAAGGTTTTAACTTACTTGTTTGTTCGACTTATGATGCAAATATACAACAGCAATTGCCGATCTCGTCATATCGAGATACGCTTTAGGGTAGTAAAAATCTTAACAAAACCTTAGTATGAATGGCTAAGGTGCAGAATATGAGCTATAAGTAAATTAACAACATTTAACGATCAGAACCTATAATATGTAGGAACAAACGTGATGTTAAAATCGGTTTTATAATTGGCATTAATTGTTCCGGTTTATTTTGGAGATTGTAGTTCGGCCAGAAAACGAACCAAATTAGAATCACGGGTTAGTCCTAATTTCTTTCTTAAGCGTGATCTTGAGACATCAATACTTGCAGCTTCACGATTAGTGATCGACGAAATCTCTTTGGTGGAGAGGTTTAGATAGAGCAAGGCACAAAGTTTCCGTTCACCCGATGATAAATCAGGAAAGCGATGTTCTAATTTTTGATAGAAATCAGGATGGACATGCTCAAAGCGCAATTGAAACTCTTCCCAGCTTTCAACTGTTACGTTATGCCTTAGGGTGCTGATCATAGCGCCAAGATGCTTGTCAAGGTTGGTTTTATCGTTTCTTATTTGTTGCAGTTCTTCAATTATGGCTGTTACTCGCTCATTGTTTTGGGCAATAGCCATCGATTTTACAACAAGTTCTCTATTTCGGTTATCAAGTTGAGAACCTAAACGTACTGCCTCTTCCTGACTTTGTTTAAGTTGTAGTTCTGTAATGGCTTTTTGTTGTTGTATAATAATTGCTTGTTGTTTTCGGGTGGTAATCATTTGAGAGATGATGAACCAGGAGATTACAATTAAAAGGAGCAGTGCTATTATTACAATGTTTCTCTCTTTTCGACGTTGATTTGTCTCTTTTTGAAGTGCCTCTTTCTCTTTTTCTTCCTTATAGGTTGAAACAGCTACTTTTAATTTATTAAAGTGGTCGTTGTTGAGTTGCTGTAAAAGGGTGTCTTTTACAAGCGATAGTTGTTGCAGATAATAAATGACATCGGAAGGATTATTTTGTGCAGTTGCTATTTTAGATAATAGTTGTAGCGATTGTTTCTGATCTACAAGGGTTTGATTTTCTTTTGCTAAGCTCAGTGCTTTAAAACAACTGTTTTTGGCATCATTTAACTGATTGCTGAGTAATTGAATCTCGGCCATCTGGTTTAAGATCTCAGGATGATATACGTGTATATTTCTCAATTCGTATAATTCAAGTGCCTTTTTACAGTTTTTTAGTGCCAAAGGATAGTCTCTCTCTTCAATGTGAATTTTTGCAATTAACAGCATATTTGAGGCAACGTTCTGTGGCTCTTTGCGCGCGAGATATATTTTATTTGAGATATCAAAATGCTTTAAAGCCATTTTAAATTGTCGCATTACAATATAGGTAGAGCCTAACAACATATTTGAATGGGCAATAAGTTCCATATTTCCCAGTTTTTTTCTTTCTCTTAACCCTTCGTTTAGAAGTTTGATGGCTTGTTTGAAATCTTTTTGTTGCATGAAAACCAGCGCTTGATTATTTAGCGCAACTGATAAACCTACGACAAAACCTGTTCGTCTAAAAATTTCAGCAGCCTTTTTGTAATAGCCAAATGCGATGGAAAATATGTTTTGTGCATAATAGGTATTTCCAATATCACTATATGAGTATGCTATGGAGTTAGAGTCTTTGAGGGTCTCGGCTGCCTTGAGTTTGTTGAAATAGGCCTCTAATGCTAGTGGATAGATTTTGTTTGTTTGATATACATTGCCAATGTAACTATAGATGTTTACAAGGCTATCAGGAAAGTTATAACGTTGGCTAACGTCGAGTGCTTTCTGCATTAATGCGATGGCTTCATATGGCTTATGAAGGCGTAGTGCGGCATATTGTTTGCACAGTTGGGTAATCTCTTTAGCCGGATCGGTTTCTGCTTTCAAGATAGGGTAGCCAAAAAGAGTAACCATAAGGAGAATCAAGATTCCTTTGTTTTTGAGTAAGGTTATTTTCATCGGCTAATTAAATAAATGATTAAATGTATTGAGTTTAAAGGTGGTGGTTGATTTTAAGTAAACAGTTGTTTCAGCGGTTAAAAATAATATTAATACGGATTCAAAATGTGTCGGGTAAGGCGCAAAATGTAAATCCTTCTTCAGTCAATGTCTTTAAGAAAATCGGTAAGGCATATTGCATCCTTGGAGCAGCCTTTATGCTATCGTGAAAAACAATAATATCTCTGGGCGAAGTACGTTTAGTTACGATGGAAAGGCATTGTTGTGGGGAGATGGATTGATCAAAATCATAGGCCAATGTGCTCCATAAAACAATAGTGTAATCCTTTCGGAGTTGTTTGATTAATCCCGGAGTTATTTGTCCATGAGGTGGACGAAACAATTTGCTTTGAATGATACGATTTGCTTTTGCTACATCATCAAGATATTGATCTTTTGGAGTAGACCAGCCCTTTAGATGGTGAAAGGTATGGTTTCCAACTTTATGACCCAAAGCAATGGTCTGTTCAAAAATAGCTAAATGTTTTTCTACATTATCACCAACACAGAAAAAAGTTGCTTTGGCATTAAACTCCTTCAATACATGATGTACCCATGGCGTTATTTCCGGAATCGGACCATCATCAAAAGTAAGATAGATCTTTTTGTCAGAAATAGGTCCTTTCCAGTTAACAAATGGAGCAGTAAGCGCTTTTAAAAGAAAAGGAGGTTTTGAAATAATCATTTCAGTTGATAATTAAAGAGAACAGGGCTAAGGTTTGCGCCCCAGCCCTGTAAATATAGTAATAATTTTATAGCATTGAATTAATTTTCACCACCTTGAACTTGATTGTTCTGATAAAAACGGGAATAGTATTCTTCGAATAACTTTCCTGCTTTTTGTTCAATGGCAGATTGATTGGTCTTTTTTGCGTCTTGAGCTATCTTTTGAAGATAGAGTAGGTTTTGTTGTGTTTCATTTTCCATTCCTCCACTCTTTTCAACTGGCAACCGTGCACAATAGCTAAGGTTCTCTTTGCAATTGTAGATCATCTTATTCCAGATATCGGAAGCTTTTTTAACTTCTCCGGCTCTTGAATAAGCATATGCCATTTGCAAAGTAAAATAGTCGTATGGCATTTGGTACTCTGGTAAGATTTCCATACAACGATCTAAAACCTCAATCGCTTTCTTTGGTTGATTCTCTTCTACAAAAGCTTGTGCCAAACGGCCAAAAGCATTCCGATAGTTCATGGCTAGCCTACGTGCCGTTTCATCAAGATAGACATTAGGCTTGTTTAGGTTTTTCCATAAAAACTTTTTCGTCATGTTATTGTACATCGCTTTGGTATTTATGCCTCCTGGTTGTCCTTCCTGGGCAACTCTTATTCGTGCAGGCACTAATTTATATGCCAAACCCTCTTGAACAATGTAATCAGAAAGTCCTTGCAGCGGTTCACTGGCTATGGCTGATGAGAAATAGATAGGACGTTTCCAATTGTTATGTGCAAGAATATCCAAAACGATAAGATCACTTCGCGTAATAGCTTCCTGATTCACTTTGAATGTAACAGCAGGCACAATACTATCTCTGTAGCGTTCGGGTACCATTCCACTTTTGCGAGCGAGTGCAGTATCAACTTTTAGGCTGAAATTCTTTGTAGGGAAATAGTTGATCTTGTCTCCTTCATTCAAGAATTGTAGTTGCTCTTCGTGTGTTGACATAATATCGAAGAGATCTTTCAGGTCTACATTTTCTTTTACATTAGGTTGTTCAATCAGGTAAACGACTTCGCGGTTCGTGGCTCTGTATTGTTCCGGACGCAGCGAAATGGGTAATGGGTCAGACTCATAAACCTTATTCCTCATTTGGTTGATATACCAATCGCCTGATAAAAGACTAAGGCAAGAAACTCTAACATCCCGGCGAATTCCTTCCACTTCCTGGGCATACCAGAGCGGGAATGTATCGTTATCACCTACTGTAAACAAAATAGCGTTGGGTTCGCACGATTCAAGGAAGTTAACAGCTGATGCAAGGCAAGCATAACGTCCTGAACGGTCATGGTCATTCCATTCTTCTTTTGCCATAAGACCCGGGACAAGTAACGTGCAAAGTCCGGTTGCAATGAAAGCCGATTTCTTGGCATCCAATTTCTTTTGCATCCAATCAATGATGGCCAACACGCCAATTCCAATCCAAAATGCAAATGCATAGAATGAGGCGGCAAAGGCATAATCACGTTCGCGAGGCTGTGTAGAATATTGATTTAAATAGACCACAATCGCAATACCGGTCATGATAAACAGCAAACCAATAATAATACCATCCTTATATCGACGTTTAAATTGGTAAACCAATCCCAGAATCCCTAAAATGAAAGGCAAGAAATAGAGTTTATTTGTTCCTTTATTGATCTTCGTTGCCGGGAAGTTATCTTGTGGTCCAAGACGCATTTCATCAATAAATTTGATTCCACTTATCCAGTTTCCATCTACGTTGTTTCCAAGACCCTGTAAATCGTTTTGTTTGCCGGCAAAATTCCACATGAAATAACGCCAATACATATGGATAACCTGATAGCGCCAAAAGAAGGTCAGGTTCTCACCAAAGGTAGGTTTGTTAATCGTTTTTGGTTTTCCTTCCTGATCGGTGACTTCAATAGGCGTTCCTTTAATATCAGCCCAACGTTGATACTCCTTAATATGACTCTGTTCGGAGTTGCTCCACATACGTGGAAAGAATGTAGTGAAACGAGGATCATAAACAGGGACTCTGCCTTTACGTTCGTCAATCACAACATATTTTCCTGCTTTATCATCGCGGGCATAGAGTGGAGGAGCATCTTTACGACCAGTGACTGGTGCATCATAATATGGCCCTGTTACCAATGGCCAGTCGCCATATTGATCACGATTTAGATATGAAAGAAGGCCTACAGCATTGGTGGGACTATTTTCATTAATAGGCGTATTGGCATTCGACCTGATGACAAGCATCATAAAAGACGAATATCCAATGAGGATAAAAGTAAAACAGAGTAATGCTGTATTTATAATAACCTTACCCTTTTTATGTGAATATTGGATTCCCCATACTAATAACCCGGTAACAAGAAGCGCGTAGATGGCGGTACCGGTGTTAAATGGAAGTCCAAAAGTATTAATGAAGAACTGTTCAAACGAACCGGCTAAACTTACTACTCCCGGAATAATCATAAACATGATAAACGCCAACAAAAGAATGGAGATGATAAAAGCAAGAATACTTCCCCCAATCGTTGGTTTATACTTTTTATAATAAATTACCATCACAATAGAAGGTAAAGCCAAAAGGTTCAAAAGATGAACACCAATTGATAAGCCTATCATAAATGCAATCAGAATAATCCATCGTAAGCCTTCCGGACTATCGTAAACATCTTCCCATTTTAAGATCGCCCAAAATACAAAAGCCGTAAAGAACGACGACATGGCATAAACTTCACCTTCAACAGCAGAAAACCAGAATGAATCAGAAAAAGTATAAGCTAAAGCTCCAACGATACCACTACCAATAACTGCATATATTTTTGCTAATGGAATTTCTTCTGATCCCTCAGTTAGAACTAATTTCTTAGCTAATCGGGTAATAGACCAGAATAGAAATAAGATTGTAAAT
>Ga0224522_1000641_pt1 | contig 10939 bp, 10 predicted proteins | sample CFST25metaG_FD_182733 | JGI IMG/M metagenome (GOLD analysis project Ga0224522, IMG submission 182733) | Peat soil microbial communities from Stordalen Mire, Sweden - C.F.S.T25 | ecosystem: Environmental > Terrestrial > Soil > Wetlands > Peat | place: Sweden: Norrbotten County, Stordalen Mire...
GTTGCTGAATAATACCCATAATCTCCGCGATTTCCGGCAGCCGTCCGTATCCGATAGAACCGGAAGCCAGGCGCCCGTGCACCGCGGGAATAACAGTAAATCCCCGGGCTTTGAGTTTGGTGATATTCTCCCGGGTGATGGGATTGACATACATATTATTGTGCATGGCAGGTGCAATCACTATCGGCGCTTTGGTCGCCAATACCGTGCAGGTCAAGATATCATCGGCAATACCGGCCGCCATTTTGGCGATGATGTTAGCTGTAGCGGGCACAATAGCGATAATATCCGCCTCATCGGCCAGTGAAACATGGGTAATGGCCGAAAGCGGCGCGGGTTCGAACATATCAGTAACAACGGGATTTCCGGTCAAGGCCTGAAATGTCAACGGCTGCACAAGTTGAGTAGCTTCCCAGGTCATCACCACTTTTACGATGGCGCCGGCCTGGGCTAATTTACTGGCCAGGTCCGCCGCTTTGTAGGCAGCGATACCGCCGCTAATTCCAAGAACGATTACCTTATTTTTCAGCATTTGCAGAACCTCCTACCTCTCTTTGTCACGCCGTACCTGATACGAAATCCATATCAATTTCCGGATTCCCGGCTTCGCGGGAATGATAACTAAGTCTTGTTCATCTCATAAATCATTTTGAGACCGATAAGCGTGATATCCGGATTTACAACTTTGAAGATATCGGTCTCTGCGGCGAATACCGCGCCAAAACCGCCTGTGGCGACCACAGTGGCTTTCTCCCCGAGTTCCTTTTCAATATGGGAAACAATACCCTCAACCAAGCCGGTGTAACCGAACATAATGCCGGAAAGCATGGCAGTGATGGTGTTGGTACCGATAGCTTGCTGCGGATGGGAAAACTGGATGCGCGGCAAGGCGGCGGTATGAGAAAATAACGCTTCCGCGGCAGTCATCGGGCCGGGAGCAATTACCCCGCCAATAAAATCGCCGTCCCGGGAGATGATATCAAAAGTAGTGGCGGTGCCCAGGTCAACGACAATTGTGGGCCCTCCATATAGTTTGTAACCGGCCACAGTATTCACAACACGGTCGGCGCCGACTTCACGGGGGTTATCCCCGCGAATCCGAACACCGGTTTTGACGCCGGCGGTGACGACCAGTGGTTTGATATTAAAATAATCCTCGAGCAATTTCACAAAGATGGGAATCAATGGCGCGACGGTGCTGCACAAAGCGACTTCCTTAATATCCGTCACCGCAATTTTCCGGAACTGCAGGAGGGCCATGATTTCCATCGCATATTCGTCCGGCATCTTGTGGATATCAGTTGCCAGACGCCAGTTATAGCGTATTTTTTCGCCTTCAAATACACCCATGGTCACATTGGTATTGCCGATATCAATTGCCAGAAACATAGTTTTTACCTCCTCACCACCTGTCATGTATGCAACTACTATTGTAACAAGTGTAGCAAGGGTTGTGGTTATGGTCAACTATTTGTCAGTCTGTCGAGTATTTTCAACATCGCCTGCCAGTGGGTGCCCTACCAGTAAGTGAGGCGGCAATCGGGCAATTCAACAAATTGCGATTTTGTAGAATAGACGTAGGCGGGGATTCTGTCTGTTCAATATATTGAAATAGGTTATCGCCGTGATGAGCAGCGTTTTCAATTTACCTGCAAAAATAATACGCCTATCATGAAATTACAGAGAGATCTGCATACCTTCATAACCGGGAGTGATATCCGCGTTCAAATCCACGGCAACCTGCTTCAATTCGGCATCAATCAGTTCCCGGTCGGGACTTTGCGGGGACATATGCACGGTAATTACCTTTGGCAAGTAACCTTTGATTTTGCGGAAAGATATCAGTTCCTCTTGAAGCAAACCGGGAGTAAGATGGTAAGGTTCTTTGTCAGACTTCAGCAAACCGTCCGGGAGCGTAACCTCAATAATAAGTAAATCCGGTGAGATGCGCTGCCATACACTTTCGAGGCCGTGCCCCGTGTCGCCTGAATAGAATAATTTCTTCCCCTGAGGCGTAGTAATCTGGTAACCCACCGATGGCACGGAATGCTTCATCGGCACCGGCAAGATTTGATATTGTTTAATGTCGAAAGGCTGCAACGGAGCAATTGTGGTGAAATTGATCGTGGGATTATTCGCCGGATTGGTTAAGAAATTAGAATATAACTTGCCCGGATATCCGAAAAGATAAGCGAGAGCGTCACAAACCGGGGGAATGGCATAAATATTGATTCTCGCTTTTTTAACGAAGAAATTCATACCGAGCATCGGGATATCTTTAATATGGTCGTAGTGGTGATGAGTAATGAGAAGGGCTTCGATTGCCAGTTGTTCGGAAAACGAAAGACCCGAAACCAGTCCACCGGCATCAATGGCAAGAAAATTATCGATTAATATACAGGCGGGCCGGGCATCCTTCGATTCGCTGTTGTGTGCACCGAGAAACCGGATGTTCATCTGTCAGTAGTTTTCCTTTCACGGAGATGGAGAGGATTGAAATTAGTCTGATAATCATAGGTGTCAACAGATTCGTTTTTCTTCAAATAATTGACGATGATATAAGTGAGCGGGGTAAAAGCCACTTCGATAATTACCTTGGCGGCCCATGCCCATAGAATCATCCACGGGGTAAAGAAAACCGCGCCAACATAGGCGCCGACGATGAAGATGCCGGTATCCAAAGCCTGGCCGACAACAGTTGAACCGATAGTCCGGGACCACAGCCAGCGCCCTTTGGTAAATATTTTCATCTTGGCGAGAACAAAAGAGTTGGCGAATTCCCCAATCAGGTAACCGAGAAAAGACGCGCCGAGCAATCTGGCAGTATACCCGAGAATCGTGACATAGGCACTCTGCCCGGTCCAACCGGAAACCGGGGGTAAAAGTTGGGCGAACCAGGCAAAGATAACAAAAAGGAGATTACACAGAAAGCCCAACCAGATGACTTTCCGGGCCTCTTTATAACCGTATACTTCCGTCAGGATATCGCCGAAAATATAACTGAACGGGAAAATAATGACAGCGGCCGACAGTTGGATAGAGCCCAAAGCCCAAACTTTTACCGCAATAATATTGGCCGTCAGCAGACAGGTTACAAAAAGAGCTGCGATAATGATAAAACGGTAAGAATATTTCATAAATTCACTCAGCAAACGACTTCATTTTATCATATTCTTTGCAGCATAAGCCAAATAAAATGTATTATGGAAGTTGTGGACAAAGAACCCAAATTTCATAAATTCCAGGTAAATTTGAAAAAATCACTGGGCCTGAAAGTCATCCTCTGCGATTCTTGTAAGTGGGATTGGCGCAGCGCCTGCCATAATCCGGCCCGCCCCAATGCGACATGGTGTCCGGAATACAAAAATAAAAGAAAATAAATAATTACTCTTTAGAGTCAGTTTTAAATTCCCGACTAAATAATCAAGTTTCAATAATCAGTTATCATCCATCACTTTAAACTGAGTATCTGTGGGGAGATATTTCCAAATCTATATAATCTCAAATTACTAAATTCGAATTGTAACCGTATTTGCAAATAAATCTAGATTCAGATAATATTTTTGCAGAACAGTAATTGCGGAAGTGGTTTAGAAAGTAGGTTATAAGTGAAACTACAGGATATCAAATGTATCGGGGTATTAGGGGCCGGGGTGATGGGCGCCGGAATCAGCCAAACAGCTATTTTGGCCGGTTATAAGGTAATTACCCGCGACCTGACCGATGAAATACTCGCACGTGCCAAAGAAAATATCATCAACGGACATTTCGGACTGAAAGAAGCGGTGGAACGCGGCAAGATTACGCTGGAACAGATGGACAAAGACCTTGCCAACCTGACGCTCACTACAAGGGTAGAAGACCTGAAGAATTGCGATTTAGTAATCGAGACAATCGGCGGCGGGCCATCCGGCCAGGTAGAAAACAAGGACATCAAATTAAAAGTCTTTGCCGAACTGGATAAAACCGTGAAAAAGAATGCGATTTTTGCCAGCAATACCTCCAAATTCACAATTGCCGACCTGGCAGCGGTAACGACCCGAAAACCATTATTTATCGGGATGCACTGGTTCAGTCCGGCAAATGTGATGAAAATAGTTGAAGTTGTCTGGACACAGGACACATCCGAAGAAACCATTCAGTTGATTGAAGCTTTAAGCGAAAAATTCGGCAAGATGCACGTCCGAGTCAAGGATGTGCCGGGAGACATGGCACATGTCGGCTACCGTGTTTTGTATGCCGCCCAGGAAGAAGCCCGCAAGATAGTAGAACAGGGTATTTGCACAGCGGAAGGGGTGGATATCATCATGATGGGCGGGTTTAACTGGCCGGCCGGACCGATAGGCATGAGCATGAGCAACCGGGCCAATTGGAATCAGAAAAAATAGTCAAGTCCAAAATTCATTGTAATAAAAATTGGTGCGCTCAAACAGCGCACCAATTTTATTTTCTCAATATGAATATTGTCCGGTAACCTACCTGTTCAGCCAGAACAGCAGCCCGCCGATGACTGCGGTAACGATACCGACAGCAATAGCAATCCATCCCCCGGTAATTAACGCACCGGCTTCCGGACGGGGCGGCCAGCGGGAGAAAAATTCCCTTAAATCAAACCCGTTTATCAGGGAATCATAATAATTCGTACCCTCTTTGACACCCCAGATAATCAGAGCGATGCCAAAGATTAAAAATACGAAACCAATTGCGACAGGAATAACCCAATAAGCGCTCATACTTTACCTCCGCACTAGAGGCTTAGCAATTATGTTACTCGCTTTTGTGGTAATTCTCAATACTTTAAGGGGGAATATTTTCCCCCTTAAAGTATGAATCAATTTTCTAATTGAAGGAATCTTTATTTTACTTCGACAGTAGCGCCGGCAGCTTCAAGTTTCTCTTTGATGCTTGCGGCTTCCTGCTTATTGATATTTTCTTTCACTGTCTTGGGTGCGCCTTCAACCATATCCTTGGATTCTTTCAAACCAAGATTGGTGACTTCGCGGATTGCCTTAATGACGTTAATCTTGTTAGCACCAAAAGACTTCAGGATGACGGTGAACTCAGATTTTTCTTCAACTTCAGCAGCCGGAGCGGCAGCGCCAGCGGCGGGGGCAGCAGCAACTGCCATCGGGGCGGCGGCGGTAACGCCAAATTCGGTTTCCAGAGCTTTGACTAATTGCGAGAGCTCTAATACATTCAATTCCTTGATAGTGCTGATAATACCCTGTACTTTTTCACTTTCTGCCATTTTAATTATTAGCCTCCATTTGTTTTATTCTTGCAGTTAATACATTTTGCAGTCCTCTAATAGGACCGGATAGGACACCGGCCAGCATATAAAGCGGGCTCTTGATACTGCCAACAACCTTAGCAATAAGGACTTCCTTAGGCGGTAAGGCGGCAATGGTGGTTACATCGGCGGGTGTCAGTAGCGTATTGCTCATGAAACCACCCTTGACGCTGAGGTTCATCTTCGATGTGCGCACGTGGTCGGAGAAAGTCTTGGCCAATTGCGAGATATCGCCGTATCCGAATGCAATAGCAGTAGGACCTTCGAAGGAACCGGTTATTGCTGTCTGGTTGAGTTTCTCAGCGGCTTTCCGCACGAGGGTGTTTTTTACGACTTTATAGTCGCCATTAACATCCTGTAATTTACGGCGTAAGCTGTTGATTTCAGGGGTTTTCAATCCCCGGTAGTCAGTCAGAATACCGATATTGGCTTTAGCTAATTCCTGCTCCAGCCGGTCAATAGTCTGTGCCTTTTTCTCTGTCGGCATTTTTCACCTCCTTTTCAATGCTTGAGTAAATAAAAAAGTCCCTGGGCTCTGCCTAAGGACTTCTCAAACCAACTTTTCCTACCCGTTATGATGGGCAGTGAAGTGGTATTTGTTCCTCGGCAGGCATCAATTAATCCCGATAAAAACGGGAACCCGCTGTCTCCGGATATTTAATTGTAAGTCAATTATAGCACGTCCAAACACAGTATTTCAATTTTTATTATCAGCATTGAATAATGGTTGACGACTCAAGCCGGAACAAGCTATAATTCAGTTCGGTACAGTGCAATCTTACAGCAGGCCGTAAGACTTGTCTAGCTTCACGAGGGAGCGTAGCTCAGTTGGTAGAGCATCTGACTTTTAATCAGATGGTCGAGGGTTCGATCCCCTCCGCTCTCAGAATTACCCCCAAACTACCCTCCAATATTTGTGTTATTCTTGTCTGAACGTAATTATCAATAGACAAACGGGGAAAGTTTAGTTTAGATATCCCGCAACTAATCCAAGAGGCCAATGCTGTGAGCAAAATAATATTGATATTTCTATCCGAAATTAGTCCTCATCTGGCGACTGTGCTGCAAAGCAACCTCCATGAGACCTTTAGCAGCGAAATTGAGATAAGGCACCATATTACCGATCTGGGATATGCCTATGACCCGAAAAGAAAACAGTACATATCTCCCCGCGTATTGTCACGTTTGCGCAACATTAAGAAAGGTGACAGCGACAAAATACTGGCGGTTGCAGATGTAGACATGTATTCACCCGGATACGATTTTGTTTACGGGGAAGCTGATATCAAAGCCGGTATCGCCACACTTACGATAAACCGTTTAGTCAGCGAAAAGCAGGGGTTTCAGACAGCACCCGGTTTGTTAGAGCAGAGGGTAATCCGCGAAGCCACACATGAAGTGGGGCACCTTTTTGGCTTAGGTCATTGCAATAATTCCACATGCGTGATGCGAACCTGTACGTGTCTGGAAGAAGTTGACGCCGCAAACGGCGGACTTTGTAAAGACTGCGCGGAAAAATCCCGCAATCGTACCCATAACTATCCATAGATTGATAAAATATTCGTTAATTCAGATGATCGACGGCCTCATGGCTTAGCGGTGTTTATTTTATATGAGAAGTAGACCTGACGCAGGAAACAACAAATTATGAAATAGATTCATCTTAAAGGTATCATTTTAATATGCGGCCGATTAGGTTTTACTTCCTGCTTTTTTTAGCTTTACCCGGTGGCGCTGTCCAATTATAGGTCAGGTACCAATCCTGGCGCTTCAGACAAACATCCACTACCGCCCAGATCCATACGACTAACAAAACTAACATTACCGGTATCATAACCTGATTTGAGAAGCGAAAACCTCCGGTCCCGATGAAGTTGCTGTTGGCGTCGAATTCTATTTCGTTATGCGGTATTACTCCCACATTAAAAATAATTAACGACGGCACCGAAATTACCGCTCCCAACCAAAATTTCCAAGTGTTTTTCCGATAGGTATATAACCAGGTCCACGGCCCTAAAAACAGGGCTAATAATACAGCAACAGTTTTAATCTTTGGACGCGGCGGCTTACCCAGCACGACGCCGCATTTAATGCATCTTTCGGCGAGAGGTAAGACTTCTACACCGCACGAACTGCAAAACTGCTCACCTTTGGGCGGTTTTACACCACAACCTTCACAGATTTCTGCTTTGGGCAATAATGTATTACCACAGTTCCTGCAATACATTTTAACTTCTTTGTTTTATATTTTACGATGATATTAAATCTCTTCCCGACTTGCTCACAACGACCTGCTGTTCTAAGCAATTACGAAGTATTAAAACGATTGTATGCTTTATCATTTTGTTTAGCAATACAATCAATATCAGTCGATTGCTTGAAAAATTGAACAGGCTGTGTTAGTATCACTGCCAAGATAAGGAGATTGATATGGCAGAATTTACGAAACTTTTCGAACCCGGTAAAATGGGAAAGGTTGTGCTTAAAAACAGAATAATCATGGCGCCTTGCGGCACGCATTATTCGTCACATTATGGCGTAGTAACCGACCAGCAACTGGCTTACTACGGTGAACGAGCAAAAGGAGGAGCCGGTGTAATCGTTACCGAGGGCGCTAGTACCCGTAAACCGCCGCGCGGTAAACCGGGGCGAATCCTGGTAAACGAGGACAAATTTATTCCGGGTCTGAAGAAATTAGCTGATGTTATCCATGACGGCGGTGCCAAAGCCGTGATGCAAATGAGCAGCCACCAGGGGAGCATGGACGAAGTCGACCCGGCGTCACCATCGGGGATTCCACATCCATATGCCGGATGGTCTACATCAATTCCGAAGAAGGCCAGGATTATCACGGTGGCGGATATGCAGGAACTCATTGAAGAATATGGTGAAGCTGCCAGAAGAATCATGGAAGCCGGCTTTGACGGCGTAATGATTCACGGCGCTAACGGGTATCTGGCCTGCGAACTGCTTTCCCGTGTTTTCAATAAAAGGACCGATGCCTACGGCGGCGACCTTAAAGGGAGAGCCAAGTATCTACTGGATATGGTGGCTGAAACCAGACGTAAAACTTCTCCTGATTTTCCGGTCATCCTTAGACTCATGGGCTCGGACAGGTTGTCAAAAATCGGCGGTACTGATGGTTGGAGTATCGAAGAGTGCGTTGAGTTGTGTAAAATCGTCGAGGCTAACGGCGCGACCGCAGTTAATATCACCAGCGGGTCGGCAGTGACTCCCGAATGGACAGGCCCCGCGTATTTTATGCCTGATGCCTGTAACGTCGATATCACTGAAGCAGTAAAAAAAAGCGGAGCAAATATCCCGGTCTGGATTACCGGGAAAATCGACAGACCATCTCTGGCCGAAGAAATCCTACGAGACGGGAAAGCTGATTTTATCTGCATGGGCCGGGCCTTAATTTGTGACCCATATTGGCCCACTAAGGTTAAAGAAGGCCGGGTCGAGGATATCTGCCCGTGTATTTGGGATAAAAGGTGTATAGAAGACGTCGTATGCGATTTTTCACCGATGTCATGCACGGTCAATCCGCTGGTCGGCAAAGAAAGGGAATTCCAGGCAAAACTGCCGCGGGTGACCAAAGAGAAAAACGTCCTGGTTTTGGGCGGCGGCCCGGGCGGCATGCAGGCAGCGATTATCGCGGCACAAAAAGGGCACAAAGTAACTCTTTGGGAAAAAAGCAGTGCACTTGGCGGCCAATTGGTTCTAGCCGCTATTCCTCCGGACAAACAGGATTTAGGTAATTTTCTGACCTACTTAAAAATCCAGGTGGCTAAGGCGGGTGTTAAAGTTGTGCTGAATAAGCAAGCAACAGCTGACGAGGTTAAAACTTTCGCGCCGGACTCAGTTATCGTAGCGGTCGGTTCTACACCGTTTGTTCCCGATATTCCCGGTATCAAGGGGAAAAATGTCATCAACTGCCGGGGATTTTTAGCGGGCGAGAAAAGTGTGGGAAAGAATGTCGTAGTAATCGGGGCGGGGCACGTCGGCTGCGAGACCTGTTTTGCGCTGGCCGAGAAAGGCGCCAATGTCACATTGACATATATCGAACCGGCGCTTGAGATCAAGTACTGGATGTTCAAAAAGTATTTCCAGGACAAACTGGCAAAATATAATGTGAAGATATATCCGCAGGTACTCTACCGAAAGATTACCGAGAAGGGTGTTGAACTGACGACCCGAGAGGGTGAAACCGTTTTTCTGACCGCCGATAATATCGTTTTGGCTGCCGGCTCTACCCCCGACCGGGCACTGCCCGAAGCGCTCAAAGGGAAATATCTAGATTTCGCGGAAATCGGCGATTGCGTCAAACCCCGAAAAATACGCGAAGCAGTCGAGGAAGGGATATGGGCTGCTGTTTCGCTCTAGGTAATATACTAATTATTTTAAAGAACGGGCATTGTCCTCGCAGGTGATAATCTCGAGCAGTGCTGCCTGTCCAGAAGCGACAGCTTGTTTCGCCCGCTTCAGCGCCGGAATAATCTCGTCCGGATGGACGACTTTTTCGGAATAACCGCCCAAAGCTGCGGCGATTTTGCTGTATTCCCCGGACTGGCTGGTCAGGTGGAACTTTTTGGTCGCGACCGGATTTTCCCGGATGTAGCCGCCGAGTACAAAATTGTTGACCAATACTACGAGGATGGGAATATTTTCCCGGACGGCGGTCTCAAAATCCATCCCTACCATGCCGAAAGCGGCGTTACCCATAAAAGCAACTGTTGTCTTATCAGGCCGGGCCAATTTGGCGCCCATGGCGAAACCCAGCGAAGCACCTAACGGAGTCGATTTTCCCCAACCGATATAACCGGAGGGCACAGGAGATTCCCAGAACGGCAAAAGTTGATTCCGCGGGCTACCGGAGTCGTGAGTGATAATTGTTTCCCGGCTGTCCAGCGCCTTCACCATATCCCAGACCACACGATAGGGATTAATGGGAATTTCATTGGAAGTGAGTTTAGGCAGCCATTCTTTCAGCCATTCTTCTTTGACCGCTTTGATCTCTTTCGCAACATCGTTGTTTTTCCTTTTAAATTCAGGACCAAGTTGCGCTTTCACTTCATCGATGAGCTGCCGCAGCACCAGTTTGGCATCCCCAATGACGGCATGCTCCAGCGCATAGTCCTTGTTAATATCACGTTCATCTACAGTCGACTGGATGATTCTCTTGCCGTCCGGGATAGGAGTCGTAAATGTTTCTTTGGTACAACTTGAACCAATAGCGAAAACCAGGTCGGCTTTGTCCAGGAAATGCGTCACCATTCTGGGGCGTGTATTTCCGCCGGCACCAAGGGCCAGGGGATGGTTTTCCAGGAAGCCGCTCTTGCCGCTGAGCGTGGTAAAAACCGGAATCTGCAGTAATTCGGCAAGTTCGCGCAATTCATCCCAGGCGGAGGCATGAAGAACGCCCTGTCCGGCACGGATAATCGGACTTTTCGCCGCAATCAACGATTTGGCGACTATCCGGATATCAGCCGGGTCCCCTGCGCTTCTGACAGGATTGACCGTGGTATATTGAAATTTGGCATCGTCAAATTCTTCATTCATGATATCGACCGGAACTTCGAGCAATACCGGGCCGGGGCGTCCGGTTCTCATTAAAGTAAAAGCACGCCGCATCATCTCCGGGATACG
>Ga0224522_1000645_pt1 | contig 10916 bp, 8 predicted proteins | sample CFST25metaG_FD_182733 | JGI IMG/M metagenome (GOLD analysis project Ga0224522, IMG submission 182733) | Peat soil microbial communities from Stordalen Mire, Sweden - C.F.S.T25 | ecosystem: Environmental > Terrestrial > Soil > Wetlands > Peat | place: Sweden: Norrbotten County, Stordalen Mire...
TAATAAAGAGAGTCCGGGGGGGCTGGGGGAAGAGTTCATTTGGGACTAGCGGGCGCTGGGGACTAATTACATTAGTTAAAAAGGGGACCACAGAGGTAAAGGAGCAGGTTAACAGGAAATGCCGAGAATTTATTCACATCTGAACAATCTGGCTGATTTTTTATTTACTTCGCATTCTACCCAGTCGTTTGAAGGTAATCAATGGAAAAGCGTAAATTCAGGACCATAACACTTTTAGCGGATATTGTAATCCTGACCGTATCATTCCTTGCAGTGGTATGGACCAAACCGGCAAGCCTGAGAGCCTACCTGCCAACCCACACTCCATTCTTCATAGGACTGGCCCTGATGTGGATCGTCGTTTCGCTTCTCAACGGCAAAATGCACCGCGGCAAGATCATCAACTTTACCACACTTTTTACAAGGGTTCTCACCAGTAATATCATCGCTATCTCAATCACTGCCCTTGCTATGTACAGCATCAGAGCGATTGAATATTCAAGAACCGTTGTTCTTGGAACAACTTTACTTGCCACATTCCTCGAACTGGTCTTCGGATCTATCTATATGGCATATAAAAAGGCAGTGGTGCAGGATTATGAAGATTATGATAAAAACAAGAAGCCAAGCGAATATGATCTTGTTAAAGGAGTGAATGGGAAGAGTGAACGGAAAGGAGAACACAGTGAAGTAAACCCCGGAATTGCCCTGGCAATTGAAAAAGAATGCGGACCGGAAATGGCCCTGGCAATATTAAAGATGACCTGCAGTAATTTTACCGATCACACTGCCGTGTTGTCAACCACCACAATTTTTAATATCACCAGCCTGGCTAAAGAGAAATATGATTATATTATCAATCTTCACAAGATAAATGATATTAAAAAACTCGACAGCTTCCTCGATGCCGTAAATGACAAACTTGAAACGAAGGGATTTTTCTTCTGTTGTGTCGAGACCAAAGACCAGAGGAAACACAGGCTTTTAGAAAAATACCCTCCCCTGTTAAATTATATCTATTACATTTTCGATTTCATTGTTAAAAGGATCCTTCCTAAGCTTAAGTTCACCCGTGGATTCTATTTTTTTCTTACCCGAGGGGAAAATGCCGTGCTCTCACGCGCCGAAGCGCTGGGAAGACTTTCCAGGGCCGGTTTCAGGATCAAGCAGGAATCATTTATCGGTAACCTGCTTTGTATTGAGGCAAGGAAATACAATGAACCGATTCCGATAAATGGAAACGTTTATGGTCCGCTGATAGTCTTATCAAGGGTTGCCAAAGACGGGAATATGATAATGGTATATAAGCTCCGGACAATGCACCCGTATTCCGAATTTATTCAGAGATACGTCTACGAGCTGCATGATCTTCAGGATGGAGGCAAGTTCAAAAATGATTTCAGGATAACCTCCTGGGGAGCTATTTACAGGAAGATATGGCTCGATGAGCTGCCCATGCTCATGAACTACTTCCGTGGCGACATGAAGCTTGTCGGCGTGAGGCCATTAAGCAAACAGTATTTTGAACTTTACAGGAAAGAGGTTCAGGAGAGAAGAATAAAATATAAGCCCGGACTTATCCCTCCGTTCTATGCCGATATGCCAAGTGATCTTGACGCGATACAGGCTTCAGAGATAAAATATTTAGATTCATACGACAGACATCCTTTCTATACAGATTTCCGGTACTTCTGGAAATCGTGGTGGAATATTTTATTCAGGAAGGCGAGGAGTAATTAAGTTGCTCTTTTACGCTTAGGCTTCCTTTGAGAACAGAGCCCCCTGGCCGCTTCGCGGCCGACCCTAAAGGAATTTCGTTTCATGTGTAATGGCCCCCCGGCCGCTTCACGGCCGACCCCCTAAAGGGGGTCTAAATCGTGGATGTAGAATAATTACACTTATATGCAGAAATAAGCCCCCCTTTAGGGGGGAAGGGGGGCCTACAAAAAAGAATTGGCATATACATTTGCAGGATTGGGGGTTGATTATAAGCTGGGCAAAAAAAGCAGGATTTTAGAGCGAATGAGAGGTTGATTTTTAAATTAATAAAAAAACAATACCTTTGCGGATAATTAAATTTTAAACAATGGCTGAAAAGACAAGATATTCTGATGATGAGCTCGAGGAATTCAGACAAATAATCCTCATGAAGCTGGATAAAGCCAGGAAAGATTATGAGATACTGAAGTCCAGTATTACTCACGAAGAGAGCAATGATACCATGGATACATCTCCTACTTTTAAAGTTTTGGAAGAAGGTGCTACAACTCTATCTAAAGAGGAAGCCGGCCGTCTTGCACAGCGTCAGGAGAAATTCATTCAACATCTTCAGGCTGCCCTGATAAGGATTGAAAACAAGACCTATGGCATCTGCCGTGAAACAGGAAAACTTATATCCAAGGAAAGACTCAGGGCTGTTCCTCATGCTACGCTGAGCATGGATGCTAAGATGAAACAGAAATGACGGCGCAACGGTGCGACGATGTATAGACATAACGGACGCACGACACGCGACGCACGGAAGAACATAATATACTAAAACAGAAGCTGCTCAGAAAAATGAGCGGCTTTTTTTGATGTATAATGATAGGCCCCCGTCCCGCTTAGGCGGGACGACCCCCTAAAAGAACTACGTTTCGTGTGTAGTGCCCCCCGGCCTCCGCCAACTGGCGGCGGCCGACCCCCTAAAGGGGGTCTAAATTGTGGATGTAAGAATAATTATCTCATATTCATAAATTAGTCCCGCCATACGGGATTGGGGGGCAAAATTTGGAGTAATGCCCCCTGTCCCGCCGAAGCGGGACATCCCCCTAAAGGGGGAATAATGCTGTATTCTTAAGTGAAATTTCACAGGTACGCAGAGTATTAGCCCCCTTAAGGGGGGTTGCCTGCCTGCCGGTAGGCAGGGCGGGCAAACCAATGGGTTATTTTCCTAATTGCTGCTTCACAATCTTCGCAATATACTTTCCTAAAATATCGAACTCAATATTAACGACAGTTCCTTTCCTTATCTGATGAAAATTGGTGACTTCCCAGGTGAATGGAATTATTGCGACTTCAAATGACCGTGGTTTTGAATTAACGACTGTCAGGCTTACTCCGTTCACAGATACTGATCCTTTTTCGACTGTGATGTAATCGTCCTGTGCAGGCTCATATTCAAAGGTATAATACCAGCTTCCCCCTGCCTCTTTAACATCTGTGCACACTGCTGTCTGATCCACATGTCCCTGAACCATGTGCCCGTCGAGACGTCCGTCGAGACGGGTGCTGCGCTCGAGATTGACCTTATCTCCCGGTTTCAGCAATCCAAGGTTTGTCTTATCCAGAGTCTCCCTTATTGCTGTAGTGGTATATGTCTCCTTATCTTTCTTTACAACAGTAAGGCACACTCCGTTATGAGAAATACTCTGATCGATCTTCAGTTCATTCACAAAAGAACATTTCATTGTGATGTGAAGGTTATCCTGCTCTTTTTCAAGTTTTACAACCTGAGCGGCTTCTTCGATAATTCCGGAAAACATAGGGTTTATATTAATTTCTTAAAACAAAAGTAGGGATTTTCTTTTTCTTCAAGACTCATATACCGCCTTAATTCCTTCCTTTTCCTTTGTTTTTGCCCCCCTTCAAGACTCATATACCGCCTTAATTCCTTCCTTTTCCTTTGTTTTTGCCCCCCTTCAAGACTCATATACCGCCTTAATTCCTTCCTTTTCCTTTGTTTTTGCCCCCCTTCCCCCCTAAAGGGGGGTTAATTCGGAGATATATTAGAAGCCCGTTGAGAGAGGGACTTTTTTTATGGTTGGAGGACTTCCTTATCATATTTGGTAATGAGATTGGCAGATTGCTTCGTCGCTTCAATCCCATAACAAATTAATATTACATGTACGGTCATTAAAAATAATGTTACGTTTTTAACCCCCCTTTAGGGGGGAAGGGGGGCAAAAATATGCAAAAAGTGGGAGTTTTGGGTAGGGAGGCAAAAATATGCAAAAAGTGGGAGTTTTGGGAAGGGGGGCAAAAATATGCAAAAAGTGGAAGTTTTGGGTAGGGAGGCAAAAATAGGCAAAAAGTGGGAGTTTTGGGTAGGGGGGCAAAAATAGGCAAAAAGTGGGAGTTTTGGATAGGGGGGCAAAAATAGGCAAAAAGTGGGAGTTTTGGGTAGGGGGGCAAAAAACAAGGGGTAGGGCAAATAAAATGGAGCAAAAATGATAAGTTATTATTCAGTCCAAATCATTTTCTTCCCAAATCCCAACCTGTTATCAGTCATCTTGATGAGGGTAAGCTTTACAAGCCAGAGATGGGTATCCATAAGTGCTGCCGGAGGAAATTTTTTAAGATATGCCCATTTTGCTTTTGATAATATCGCCCCTTCCGGTTCGGAAACCATTCCCTGAAACTGAATTCCGCGTATCCTGCCAATTACCAGAGTCTCAAGGACGACGGATCCTGCAACGAGGGGGTTTTTACTGAATTCTTTCCCGTGACGCGTATCGGCATCGGTGGTGAATACCAGCGCATTTTCTTCTTCAAGATATACATAAAAGCAATTTGCGCACCAGGGTTCATTTTCAACAGTGGTGGCAATGGTGAGGACATGATGCTTCCTGAAAAACTTTATAAATCTGCTGTCAACCATTATTCATCCATCTGAAACCATTGCTGTCAAATCCTGCGAGATCTATTATACGGTCAACTACAGTCATAACAAGGTCATCTATGGTCTTCGGGTTACTGTAGAATGATGGTGTTGCCGGGCAGATTATTGCTCCGGCAAGCGTAAGCAATTTCATATTATTAATATGTATCAGGCTGTAAGGAGTCTCACGCGGAACAATAATCAGCTTTCTTCTTTCCTTCAGCATCACATCTGCAGTACGGGAGATCAGATCATCGGATGTTCCGTTGGCGATGCGTCCGGTCGTACCCATCGACGCAGGGCATATTATCATCGTGTCATATTGTGAAGATCCCGATGCGAACGGGGCATAATATTTATTATTATCATATCCCTTCGCAGAGCCCTCATTGTGGAATTCTGAACCAATCTCCGACTCCCAGATCTCCCTGCCTGTATTTGAAAAGATTACTGCAATTTCTTCGACAGGGGCTTGTATCTCATGCAGCTTTCCAAGAAGTTTATATGCATATATTGCTCCGCTGGCGCCTGTTATGGCGAGGACTATCCTTCTTAATTGAGAATCCATTTTGTCTTGATTAATTTTACAAAAGTAGTAAATTTCAACTGGTAAGTGAAAGACTGGGAGACTGGGTGAGGGGGAGACTGGGAGAACAGAGAGTCAAATACTCCATTTATCGGGATGATTTATCATATTTACAATTTTCCCAATTATATTATCACAATCATTAAATAATTTCTGATGTATTGAATCAGAAATATAGCCGCATTCGAGGGAATAGTCAAGCCAGACTTGAGTTTCAGCTGCTTCAGCCTCTGAATCAGATAGCTTTGCAACAAAAGCCTTTTCATATCTTCTTTTTCGAAAAGCTTCAGCAAGATTAGCTGATACAGATCTGGAACTTCTTCTGATTTGTGAAGTCAATGAAAATATTTCGTCCTTTGGGAATGACTTGGAAAGATGGAAAATTTCCATTGAGGTTCTAAATGCTAATTGATAAACTTCCAGCTCTTTATGAGATCTAAGGATTTTCATGATAATATGTTTCAGCAACGAGATAAACAAATTTAATAAAGTTCTTTCATTTCCACAAAACTATATGACTCTCCCATTCTCCCAGTCTCCCCTCCTTTCTCTAATATCACAGTATTACAATATTTTCAGCAGCTTTTCAGTCAGAATCTCAACTCCCTTCGATGCCTTCTCATGTATCACCTCCACTCTGCCGTTAACCGGAACAACAACTTTTTTGGGATCAATTATCCAGAGAGATGCTTTTGCCGGTGCATAGCTTATAAGGCCTGCTGCCGGATAGACATTTAACGAGGAACCTATTACTACAAAAATATCTGCATCCATTGTAATGCTCATCGCCTCATCCATCATCGGGACCGCTTCTCCAAACCAGACAATATGAGGACGGAGCTGGCTGCCCTTTTCACAGTTTTCGCCCGGAATAATATCCTTATAACCAATATCATAAATCAATGAGGGATCGACACTGCTTCTTGCTTTTGTCAGCTCTCCGTGAAGATGCAATATTTTAGTGCTGCCTGCTCTTTCATGCAGGTCGTCGATGTTTTGTGTGATGATCCGGACATCAAAATATTTTTCAAGTTTTGCCAATCCTATATGACCTTCATTTGGCTTGCTCGATTCAAGCTGCCTTCTTCTTTCATTATAGAATCTTAGTACCAGGTCCCTGTTTTTTGCCCAGGCCCCGGGTGTTGCAACCTCCGTCACTTCATATTCTTCCCACAGTCCGCCGGAATCCCTGAAGGTTTTTATTCCGCTCTCGGAGCTCATTCCGGCTCCGGTGAGGATGACTAGTTTCTTCATGTTATACCAAATAATAATCAGATAAAGTTAGAAAATTTTCTGTTATCCTTTATGGCCATTGTTATGATTGTCCTCCAATCCCGCGATGCTGGACTATCTTGAGCCCCCCGTCCCGCTGGAGCGGGACGACCCCCTAAAGGGGGTTTAATTCTGTTTTGTAAACAGGGCCCCCCGTCCCGCTGAGGCGGGACGACCCCCTAAAGGGGGTTTAATTCAGTTTTGCGAACAGGGCCCCCCGTCCCGCTGAGGCGGGACGACCCCCTAAAGGGGGTTTAATTCAGTTTTGTAAACAGGGCCCCCCGTCCCGCTGAGGCGGGACGACCCCCTAAAGGGGGTTTAATTCAGTTTTGCGAACAGGGCCCCCCGTCCCGCTGGGGCGGGACGACCCCCTAAAGGGGGTTTAATTCTCGAACATTATGAAGCTTCACTTAAAAATCGAGTATTAGCCCCCCTTTAGGGGGGAAGGGGGGCAAATAATAAAGAGAGTCCATGGATTGGGGGGCAAAAAAGAAAGAGAGTATAGGGGATTGGGGGGCAAAAAAGAAAGAGAGGCGCGGGTTTGGGGGTAAAAAAGATCGAAGCACTGAGAGCAACAGAGGACACACAGAGGACCATAGAGAAAAATCTCCATTTCTCCTTTTCCCCCACTCTCCCACTCTCCCATTCTTCTATTTAATGTTAGGGATTTTACTATCTTTGACCGAAATTTTTTATACTACTAATTTTATTAATCGCAGATTAATGGGGAAACGGTTTCCTGAATATAAAGGTCTTGATCTTTCGAAAGTGAATAAGGATATTCTCAGGATATGGGATGAGAATAATACATTCAACAGAAGCGTGCGTGAAATGAACGGCAAGGGTGAGTTTGTATTTTATGAAGGTCCTCCTTCCGCAAACGGCATCCCCGGCATTCATCACGTAATGGCACGTACGATAAAGGACGCTATCTGCCGTTTCAAAACACAATGCGGATTCGAAGTGAAACGCAAAGCCGGATGGGATACCCATGGACTGCCTGTTGAACTTGGCGTTGAAGCCGCTCTAGGAATCACAAAGGAAGATATCGGCACTAAAATATCGATTGAAGACTACAATAAAGAATGCCGTACCGCTGTAATGAAATATACCGACCTGTGGGAAGATCTTACTCGTAAGATGGGATACTGGGTCAACATGGATCACCCATACGTGACCTACGATAACAGGTACATTGAAACACTCTGGTGGCTCCTTCAGCAGCTCTACAAAAAAGGACATCTTTATAAGGGTTATACCATTCAGCCATATTCACCTGCAGCAGGAACCGGACTGAGCTCACATGAGCTTAACCTCCCGGGATGCTACCGCGATGTGAAAGACACAACCTGCATCGCAATGTTTAAGCTTATCAGAGATAAGAAATCGGAATTCCTTTATAAAAATACTGATACTGCCGACGTGCATATTATGGCGTGGACCACAACACCCTGGACGCTTCCTTCAAACACGGCGCTGGCTGTCGGAAAAGAGATCACATATATAAAGGTAAGGAGCTTCAATCCTTATTCGGGAGAACCTATCACGGTAATTATTGCCAAAAATCTTCTCAATTCATTATTTCCCGAATCAAATGCAACTCTTGAATTTTCGGACTATAAAACAGGTGACAAGAAGATCCCGTTTAAAGTTTCAGGAGAATTCTCAGGGGCAGAGCTTGAAGGCATAAACTATGAACAGCTTATAGACTGGATGAACCCAGGAGAGGGTGCATTCCGTGTTTTAACGGGTGACTTTGTGACAACTGAAGATGGTACGGGAATTGTTCACATCGCTCCTACTTTTGGCGCCGACGACTACCGTATTGCGAAAGAAACCGGCGTACCACCTCTCATGGTTAAAAGAAAAGACGGCTCCTTCGGTCCAATGGTTGACAAAAGAGGATATATGGTTCCAATTGCCGATCTTGACAAATCGTTTGTCAAGCAGAACGTAAACATAGAAACTTATGCAGCATTCGAGGCTCATCCTGTTAAAAATGAATATGACTCCAGTCTGCCTCCCGAAACAGAAACAATCGATGTTGAAATAGCTGTCATGCTTAAACAGCAAGGCAAGGTTTTCAGGATTGAGAAACAGTTTCACAGCTATCCGCATTGCTGGAGAACCGACAAACCGGTTCTATATTACCCTCTCGATTCCTGGTTCATAGAAACTACTGCTTTCCGCAACCGTATGATCGAGCTTAATAATACCATCAACTGGAAACCACAATCCACGGGCATAGGAAGATTTGGCAAATGGCTCGAAAATCTTGTTGACTGGAATCTATCCCGATCACGATTCTGGGGAACCCCTCTTCCGATATGGATTACTGAAGACAAGAAGGAGATAAAATGTATCGGCTCAGCTTCTGAACTGAAAGCTGAGATTGAAAAATCAATCAAAGCCGGATACATGAAAAATAATCCTCTCGGGAAATTTTCTGAAGGAGATAACTCCGCTGAAAACTATGAAAAATTCGACCTTCACCGCCCGTTTGTGGATTATATCTTCCTTGTCAGCGACACCGGTAAGAAAATGATCCGGGAGACCGATCTGATAGATGTATGGTTCGACTCAGGAGCCATGCCTTATGCCCAGGCACACTATCCTTTTGAAAATAAGGAAAACTTCAATACTATGTTCCCTGCAGATTATGTTGCAGAAGGTGTTGACCAGACAAGAGGCTGGTTCTTTACACTTCATGCAATAGCAGCAATGATCTCTGACTCCGTTGCTTTTAAAAACATTATATCAAACGGACTTGTTCTTGACAAGAACGGTAATAAAATGTCGAAGAGACTCGGGAATGCTGTCGATCCTTTTACCACAATTGAAGAGTATGGTTCCGATCCTTTGCGCTGGTATATGATAACCAACTCTCAGCCCTGGGATAATTTAAAATTCGATATTTCAGGAGTGGATGAAGTTAAACGTAAGTTTTTTGGCACTTTATATAATACCTATTCCTTCTTTTCGCTTTATGCAAATGTCGATAACTTCAGATACAGCGAAGAAGAGATCCCTGTTAATGAGAGGCCCGAGATAGACAGATGGATAATATCTCTTCTTAACTCGCTTATAAAAGAGGTCGGAAATTGTTATAATGACTATGATCTCACAAGGGCAGGACGTGCCATCCAGGATTTTGTAACCGAAAACCTGAGCAACTGGTACGTGCGCCTTAACAGGAAACGGTACTGGGGAGGGGAATATGACAAGGATAAAATAAGTGCATACCAGACTCTTTATTCCTGTCTTGAAACCGTTAGCCAGCTGGCTGCCCCGATAGCTCCGTTCTATATGGACAGGCTTTTCACCGATCTTAATGAAGTCACAGGAAGATATAAAGAGAATTCAGTTCATCTGGTTCTTTTCCCTGAATACGACGAATCGCTTATTGACAAAGCGCTCGAAGAGAGGATGGATATAGCCCAGAAAGTATCTTCGATGATTCTCGGATTAAGAAGAAAAGTAAGTATAAAAGTCCGTCAGCCGCTGGCCAGGATAATGGTTCCTGTTCCTGATAAATACTTCAGAGAAAAGTTTGAAGCTGTTAAAGATCTGATACTCGCCGAGGTTAATGTGAAAGAAGTTGAATATATTGATGATACGGCCTCAATTCTTGTCAAGAAAATAAAACCTAACTTCAAAACTCTGGGTCCGCGGTACGGCAAGCTGATGAAGGAGATCAGCAACTCAATAGCTGCTCTTACACCACAGGAGATAGTTGCTTTTGAAAACAATGGCAGTCACTCTGTCACAATAAACGGACAACAGATAGTGCTTACCTCCGAAGATGTTGAAATAATCTCCGAGGACATAGCAGGATGGCAGGTTGCCAACGAAGGCAGGCTGACAGTTGCTCTTGATATAACTGTATCGGACGATCTGCGGTATGAAGGCATTGCGCGCGAGTTTGTCAACCGGATCCAGAATATCCGCAAGGAGAATGGATATGATGTCACCGACAAGATAACTGTGCTTATTGAAGATATTGATTTTGTTCATGAAGCTGTGAAGAGGCATGCTTCATATATTGCATCGCAGACACTTGCCACTGAAGTGAATCTGACTCATAACTTCACCGTTGACAATGTACGTGATGTGGAGATTGATGAAGTGGTGGTGAAGGTAGTGGTGAGGAAAAATATCTGAGAAGCGGGACCAATTATGTTTTGAGTAAGCCCCCCGTCCCGCTGAGGCGGGACGACCCCCTAAAGGGGGTTTAATTCAGTTTTGCGAACAGGGCCCCCCGTCCCGCTGAGGCGGGACGACCCCCTAAAGGGGGTTTAATTCAGTGATGCGAACAGAGCCCCCCGTCCCGCTGAAGCGGGACGACCCCCTAAAGGGGGTTTAATTCTCGAACATTATGAAGCTTCACTTAAAAATCGAGTATTAGCCCCCCTTTAGGGG
>Ga0224522_1000647_pt1 | contig 10905 bp, 7 predicted proteins | sample CFST25metaG_FD_182733 | JGI IMG/M metagenome (GOLD analysis project Ga0224522, IMG submission 182733) | Peat soil microbial communities from Stordalen Mire, Sweden - C.F.S.T25 | ecosystem: Environmental > Terrestrial > Soil > Wetlands > Peat | place: Sweden: Norrbotten County, Stordalen Mire...
ACACAAGATGAACATTCGTACGAGTTATCGTCCAAAGTTCTCTTTCCGTTAGCACAAATTTAATTAAAAATAACATAATTTAAATTTGGTTTTTAATACAGTACCTAATTAAACCGCCGGGCCGTTAACTGTAAGGCTGAGTCCAGTAACATCATGACTACCAACGCACAAGCAAGAGTTTTGCAGCCCGTCCCTGCAAGCGTCCCGTCGCTGCAAAACACATGCTTCTTTGCCCGCTCAGACTTCGCCATCTGGACAACTTTTTCAGGTTCCCTGGTTTAATAGTATTTAACAAGCCACACATCTTATATACTTAAAATTTCTTATTATGTCTATATTATGGACATTAAATGTCCTTATATTAGGCATTTTTAGACAATATTTTTTTACCTATTTTACTTAAACAACTAATTTTCAGAAAGTAATAAATAATGGTATGGTAATTGAAAATTGCAGGTTGAAATTCCCAAGTTTTAAGTAATAGGATTTAGATATGGTAAAGAATTACTTCAAAATAGCTATCCGGAATATCAAAAGAAATTCTACATATTCAATATTGAATATTAGTGGTATGGCCGTGGGCATGGCTTCTGCAATTTTAATACTTTTATGGGTTCAGGATGAATGGAGCTACGACAGGCATTTTGATAATGCAGATAGTTTATACCGTGTGATTAGTGACATGAGTACTACTGAAGGAGAAAGCTCTTTGAATGCAACAACACCTGCCCCATTAGCAAAAGCCCTGAAAGAAGAATTTCCTGAAATAATCAGATCTTCAAGATGTGGAATTGGTTCCATGTTATCATTTAAAATAGGAGATGAATTTATAGATGAAACAGCTGTCCCAGTTGATAATGATTTCTTAAAAATGTTTAATATTGAGTTTGTTGCAGGGGATATAAATAGCGCTTTAACAGCTCCGAACAACATTGTTCTAACAGAAAAAATAGCAAAGAAATATTTCGGTAACGAAAATCCGATCGGCAAAACATTGAAAATGGCTGAATCTGATGAAATTTATACAATTACCGGAGTTGTAAAGAATCCGCATAATAGTCACCTCATTTTTGACTTATTGATTCCAATTAAGCTCGGAAAAGAATTTGAAAGTCTTAAAAGTAAAATGCAAATGTTTTGTTACAATTATGTTGAGTTAATAAAAGGTACCGACAGTAAAATAGTTAATGAAAAAATTCGAAATTTTTTGAAAGATCATTCAAGCACGATGACTTTTGGGATTTCCCTTCAAAACATCAAAAAGATCCATTTGTATTCTTCCGGAAAATATGAACAGGATATAAAGGGCAATGGTGACATTACTTATGTAAGAATTATGTGCCTCATAGCTGTTTTTATTCTTCTTATTGCCTGTATCAATTTTATGAACCTTTATACTGCACAATCTGCCAGAAGGGCCAGGGAAATTGGTTTACGCAAAGTGGTAGGAGCAAACAGAAGAAAAATATTTGTTCAATTTATGGGAGAATCTCTGTTGCTGGTATTAATTTCCCACATAATAGCTATGATTTTAGTTGAATTGCTGCTGCCCAGTTTTAATAACCTTATTGGCAAACAACTTGATATTAACTATCAAAGCGCTCATTTATATATAGGGTTGATTGCAGTTATAATGTTTTGCGGTATATTGGCCGGAAGTTATCCAGCCTTGTATCTGTCTTCATTAAAGCCATTGAATACAATAAAGGGCGTAATTAATAAAAATCCCGGCAATGCACAATTCAGAAGAGTCCTGGTTATTTTCCAGTTTTCATTGTCGGTCTTGCTAATCATATGCACCTTAATTGTTGGAAATCAACTTAACTATATTCGAAATAAGAATCTTGGATTAAATAAAGATAACATAGGCTATTTTACTAGTCACACCAGACCTAAAGGCTCCACGCTTGAAGACTTAAAAAAAGAGCTTTTAAACAATCCGGATATAGTGAGTGTAACTCGGGGCAATAATCCTGTCAACATTGAGAATAATTCGAATGGCTTTAATTGGACAGGAAAGAATGAAGGTAATGATATTTCATTTTACATTTTGAGTTGTGATGCAGATTATGCCAAAACATTTCATCTTGATCTTGAGAAGGGGCGTTTCTTTTCTTCTGAATTTTCAACGGATTCTTCTGCAGTAGTAATCAATGAAAGTGCAGCAAAAATCATGGGATTTATTAATCCAATCGGGGAAATTATATCGACGCCCTGGCAATCGAAATTACATATCATAGGTGTAGTAAAGAATTTTCACTATAAATCTATGCATTATAAAATTGAACCGCTTATTATGACATTAGATCCGGATATCGAATTTTTTATCCGGATGAAGCCTGACAAAGTAACCTCAATAGTTCCTTACATTAAGAAAACTATACAATCATTTAATCTGTCTTATCTCCTGAATTTTCATTTTTTGGCTGATGATTATGACAACCTATACCGGACAGAACAAAACATGAGTAAAATAATTCGTTATTCCTCATTTCTTGCAATCTTCATTTCATGTCTGGGTCTTTTAGGACTTTCTTCATTTATGACAGAGCGCCGTACAAAAGAGATAGGAATAAGGAAAATTAATGGGGCAAAGTCCAATGAAATATTCACATTGCTATCGGGAGAATATATTATATGGGTAATGATTTCAATTATAATTGCATGCCCGGTTGCCTGGTATGCCATGAATAAATGGCTGCAAAACTTTGCATATCGGATAGATATAAGCTGGTGGGTATTTGTACTGGCCGGCTCTATTGCTTTTCTTATTGCATTATTGACAGTAAGCTTTCAATCGTACAGAGCAGCAGGTAAAAATCCTATTGAGGCGCTAAGGTATGAATAGCATAACAAATAAGGTTTTATAATTTTCTCGGATATGGGAAAAATTATTTCCCGGCAACCGTCCCTTCGCTGTCAGGCACATTACGCAAATGATATATTAATTAATATGTACTTGCATCTATGGTTTGCGTAAAGAGCCTTCCAGCCCGTCCCTGCCATATGACGATAACAGTTTCACAGTTGAGACAAAATTGACAGAACCATTTCTGAAAATCCAGTTTAATTGATAGATTTGATATGCTATACCTGATTAAACGAGATTTGCAATTTAAAATATTGAGGCCTTGACTAATAACTAGTTGGTAGACTGTGACTGACGTGGCGAAAGCATGACTTAAAATTAAAAGACTGCTACATGACAGTTTTAAAATGTGCCCTACAGCTAACTCGGACGGTTTATTTAAGTGCCTTCAGCCAACCCTGGACAGCTTTGTAACCAGCCTCAATATCTATGCGAGTAAAATCTGTTCCATTTATAAAATGCTGTGGCACCCTGACAGTTTCATCTCCCGGGACAGCACCTTGGGTTGGCTGGCCAACGCGCTGGCGCCTTATTTTTTGCTCGCCATCTTGACTATTTCATCGTGACCCAAAACTTATCGCCACCTGCCGGGTCCCGATAGCTATCGGGAGGCAAAAAACTCGTCACCGCGACCCTTCGCTATCGCTCTGGGCAGGCTCCGACGGCACCTAATTAAACCGCCGGGCCGTTAGGTGTAAAATTTCACACATAATATAATGACAACCAATACATAATACAGAAGGTGGCATTGAAATTATGTAATAATTCCAATACTGATAGACAATTGTTATTTTGTCATTTCATATACTTTAATTATAACCTCTAATAACAAAATCTTTATTCTTATTTGATAATAAAAGCATATCCCTATAACATATTCATCATAAGAACTCTTTGAAAGCTAGTTCGATTATTCTAATTTTGAAATAAGATTATTTCTTCACCCAGAATATTTAAATGTCTGTATAATATTCAAACACAATGAAGAGCACCCTTTTAAATAATCAAACAACTATATTTCTTATTTTATTATTGGTTGTTACGGCTTGCAAGAAAAAGATAGAGCTTCCTGTTGTGACCACTGAACAAGTAAAAGTGACCACTACATATATAACAAGTGCAGTTGGTAAGGGGACCGTTGTGAATGATGGCGGAGGGACTGTTTTTGAAAGAGGAGCTTGTTGGAGTACCATAAAAAACCCGACTATTAATGATAAAAGGTATGTTAATGGTTATGGATTAGGTTCATTTGATATCTATATGGAAGGATTATTTGCCAACACATTATATTACTTGAGAACCTATGCAAGAAATCAAGCTGGAATAAATTATGGAAATCAAATTCAATTTACAACACTTCCACCATTCGCACCAATTTTATTGACAGCTTCAGTCAGCATCATTACGGAAACTACTGCAGTTTCAGGTGCGAGTTGGATTAATGATAATGGAGACCAAATTACGTCAAAAGGAGTATGTTGGAGCACAACTATTAATCCGACAATTAGTGACAATAAAACAGAGAATGGTACTGGAGCGGGAGAATTTATAAGTAATGTGACAGGTTTACTACCTGGAACCATATATTATTTAAGAGCTTATGCAATCAATAATGAGGGAATTGGATATGGAGATGAGATTTCTTTTACTACATTGAGCCAGTAACAGAAATTGATGGTAATATTTATATCAAAACAAAATAACCCATATCGAGACAATTTTAAAACTAATTCTACACCTCGGACGGTTTAATTAATTGCCTGCGGCGAGCTCGTCCGCCGCTGCGCGTCGTCCTCGGTTGGCTGCGCCGAGCTCTCCCGCTTAGGCGGGATCGGTTGCCTTTTGCAACCCGGACAGCCTCCGTATGGGGACCTAAAGGCCACCTTACGAAGGCTCCCGGTAATTTATGGGCCCGAACGCTCTTTTTTCTTTTGATCAGATCATCATTTCGATATGCTTTTATCCACTTATCAAATTTCGGGCCTACCCTACTCCCCACCTACCGGGTCCCGATAGCTATTGTGAGGCAAAAAACACGGCACCGCAACCCTTCGCTATCGCTCTGGGCAGGCTCCGACGGCACCTAATTAAACCACCGGGCCGTTAGCCTTAATAGTTTCCAGTGACGAGATTGAGGACTGGACGACAAAGTCTTCATACATCAAATTTTAAAATTAACTCTACGCCTAATTCAGTTCTATTCTTAAGTTTTTTGGTTTTGATCAATAATATTATTTTTTACCTTAGGCATTAACAAAAATGTTGATTATGCATTTACTTATGATCCCCTGGGACGTAAATCCTGAAATATTCCGAATCGGCTCCTTTGCAGTCAGATGGTATGGTTTGTTATTTGCCTCAGGTTTTCTGTTCAGTTATATCATAATGAACAAAATTTTTAAAAATGAAAATCTGGGTAAAGCTGTTCTTGACAGACTGACAATTTATATGGTCATTGGTGTTATGGTTGGAATGCGACTTGGTCATTGCCTTTTATATGAACCAGGATACTATTTAAGACATCCTATTGAAATACTGAAGATCTGGCATGGTGGTCTTGCCAGTCATGGTGGAGCTATTGGAATCCTCATTGCATTGTGGCTCTTTAAAAGAAAAGAGAAAAAAGATTACTTCTGGATACTCGATCGTATCGCAATAGTAGCAGCCCTATGCAGCTTCTTAATCAGAATGGGAAACCTTATGAACTCAGAAATTTATGGTGTTGAAACGACATTACCATGGGGTTTCGTTTTTCTAAGAAATCATGAAGTTGTTCCAAAACATCCTACACAGATTTATGAAGGACTGGCATATCTGCTTATATTTTTTCTCCTTTATTATTTATACTGGAAGAAGAAAGGTGAGCATTACCAGGGTATGCTCGTAAGTTTGGTATGTATTCTGGTGTTCACATCACGTTTCTTTATCGAATTTGTGAAAGAAGACCAGGTGGCGTTTGAGGCTACTATGAAGCTTAACATGGGTCAGTGGTTAAGTATTCCTTTTATTATTATGGGAATAGTTGGGTTATACTTGAGCTTAAAATATAAAAAACCAGCTATCATTATACGACAGTAGATAAAAGCATTTTAAACTTGATACATCTTGCAATCACATAATTGCTACAGGGACTTAAAAAACTAAGGCTAACTCGGACGGTTTAATTAATTGGCTTCGCCAGCCCGGACAGCTTTGTAGTCAGCCCTCAAATTCGAATTGGGCTGTCGGCCACCGCAACGCGGACGCAAACTAATTAAACCGCCGGGCCGTTAGCTTTAATAAATCGCAAAACTTGACTGAACTTAAATATGAAACAATGAATATAATAGTTTTAAAAAATAAATATTCCATTTATAAATTCAAGGGTGATTATGTTTTGCCAGACTGGATTTATTTATCTGACTTTTACTCAATAACGAAAACAAAGGATGAGTTATCAGTTGTTGGTATTCAGTCCGATTTAATTTCAGAAAAAATCGCCTGTAGTAAAGATTGGAGAATTCTAAAAATTGTTGGACCTTTAGATTTCTCCCTGATTGGTATAATTGCCAATATATCAACTATTCTCAAAGATAAAAAGATCTCAATTTTCTCTATATCAACATATGATACTGATTATATCTTGGTTAAACAAGATAAATTAGATATTGGAATAAAAGCGCTTAGAGATAAGGAGTATAAAATTTCTATAGAAAAATAAAAGACAAACTGATTATGGACAAATTAAATATTCTTTGGATAACTGATAATAAAGATACTATATTCAATATGTTAGCAATGTATGCCATTAATTCAAAAACTCAAGATTGGTGGCAAGAGGTTAATTTGATAATTTGGGGAGCATCAGCCAAATTAGTGGGGAATGATACTCAAGTACAAACCGAAGTAGTTGAAATGATTAATCATGGGGTTCAAATTGAGGCATGTAAAGATTGTTGTGATAATTTCGGAGTTACTGATAAATTAACAAAACTTGGAATTAATGTAAGATATATGGGTAAACCATTGACTGATTATATTAAATCCGGTGAAAATATTTTGACAATCTAAACGGGACCTTTTTAAAATACTAAAGCTAACACGGACGGTTTAATTAATTGCCTTCCCGCTTCGCTGACTGTAACAATCCATAATTTGTAATATCTTGACAAGGTCAGCTTCGCGGGACACGGTCGGCAGCCCGGACTACTTAGTAAATAGCCCCCAAAGTCTATGCGATTAAACTCATTTCAGCTTATAAAGTCTTGTTGTACCCGTCCCGATAGCTCCCGATAGCTATCGGGACGGGAGGCAAAAAACGCAGCACCCCGACACGGACGGCAACATAATTAAACCGCCGGGCCGTTAGCACAAATATTTCAGTATGTGATGATTATGCCCTCTCGCTGTGTTTAAAAAGTTTTGCCTTGACTAGATAGATACTACATTCATACCGGGACCTGCCATCGCACGAAAGACAATGGGCCCTCCCTCCGTCATCTGACAGATTCTATTTATAAAATAACAACACTGCCTTTACCGGGACTTTTCCCTCGCGCGACAAACATATACTTGTGCTAACAGCTTAGATTAATTGCACTTAAAACTGGTATATATTAAAATATTTACCGACAAGCTAAGTTTATACAATTAAATAACTCTGCTGATTCATGACTAGACTCTTCCTTCCTTATAATAAGACCATTTTGAAGACAAATATTATTTTTTCTATTATTCTTACCTTAATATCCAGTTTAGTTTTTCTTACTAAGGAATCCTCACACTCTCCTATTTATCTCGCTGTTGCATTTTATGCTTTCTGGATAATGACCGGAGGATTCCTGCTGTCTGCATTCTACTTTGAAATTTCAAGAAGAAATGAGTACTATTTCTATTATAATCTTGGGCTTAGTAAAATCAAACTACTCTTGATTACTTACGCTCTACATATGATATTCATTTTACCATTAATATTCATTTTACAATATGTCTAGTCTTCTTGAGGTCGATAGTATTCGTAAAGCATTTGGTGATAAACAAGTTTTGACTGACATCGCTCTAAAATGCCAACCTGGTGATATTATCGGCCTGCTTGGAAGAAACGGGTCAGGTAAATCAACTCTATTAAAAATAATCTTCGGGACTCTCTTTACGGATTATAAATTCATCAGGATCAATGATAAAATTCTAGACCATCCATTTAAAACAAAAAACATTATTTCTTATCTGAACCAAGACAATTTTTTACCCAAAAATATAACTGTAAAACAAGTGGTTGAGATTTACTCTGATGATTTGGACCAGAAAGAATTTATTGACGACGAAGTTCTTTTAAAAGTATTAGATACTAAGATTCGAAATCTTTCTGGGGGAGAATCAAGATATCTGGAGGTTAAACTATTGTTAACTCTTGATTCCCTATTTGTACTCCTGGACGAACCATTTAATGGGATTTCTCCTCTGCATATTGAGAAAGTAAAAAACATGATTCTTGATAAGTCGGTAGAAAAGGGAATTATCCTGACAGACCACGACTACCGAAATGTCCTTGATGTGGCAAACAAGTTTTATCTGCTTTTCGATGGAGGACTTAAACCAATTAAAACAAAACAAGACCTAATTGATTGGGGATATGTTCCAGATAATAAATAACATATTATTATAAATTGACAAAATCACAGAACAAGAAAATCATATTAAATCTGGGCTATATAGTCCTAAACAATTGTTCATTACATCTGCAATTGGAGGTCCTGCCATCGCCGGTTTTATAATAGCCAGTAATCTTTAGGCCAGAGAAAAAAAATTATTAGCACTCATTCCCGTCATTCCAGGTATGGTTTTCGGTTTTGTTATAGTGCTTCTTATAGATTCAATTGCTCACTTTTGGGGTTCAAATTATCCTAACATTATGCCGTCTCCTGTATTAAGGCATATTGTAGCATTTTCCTTATACTTTCTTTTCCTTATAGTAACTGCTCTTCTGATCAGGATTATTCTTAATTGGGAAATAAAGATAAAAGCATTCATCTTCCCTGAAATTAATGGCACAGTTTTTCATGCTAGAAAGATATATCCGGTAATAATTATTAGCTTCATCTATTTACTCACAATTGCCACATTTAATATCTATTTATTTACCGCTCTCCCGTTCTACTTGTTTACTCATATTTATTGCTATAATTTAATCCATAAGGCATTTGGTAACAACAAAATTGCGAAACCTTTTCTAGTATCTATAATAATTCTTGCCTGCCTTTTGCCATTAATAGATGCAACCGGGCATATAATTTATGTCTATGGGAACTTGAAATTATTATCTTTTACTTACTTGAATTTAGTCATTGGCTATTATGCAATTTTTGTGTTATATGTATTCCTTTTTATTCTTGGACTGAATATCCTGTTGTTAATTAATAGATTAATAAAGATCGTACCTCATAATATTCTTAAGAACAAAACCTTAATATTTGCTACAATATTTTTTACTCTCGTCTATGGAGTTAGCATTTTAATAGTTGGGACTCATATCAATAACAATCCTGTTATTAAAAAATATTATATAACCTTACCAAAAAAATCCTCCACTCTTAATTCTCTTAAAATTATAAGTGTTTCCGACCTTCATTTAAAAAACTTAACAAGCACCACCTTCCTGAAAAGGCTTGTTGATAAAGTTCGTTTGGAAAACCCTGACATCATTTTTATGCCGGGCGATATTGTCGAAACCTATGGAAATACAAACGAAACAAAACTTAACGAATTTATTGAAATCTTGAAAGGTATAGAATCAAAGAATGGCATATACGCAGTGAGAGGGAATCATGATTTACCAGGATACAATATTGCGGATAAAATTGATTTTAATAGACGCCTAGGCATTACGATGCTATCAGATTCGCTGATAGATTTGGGAAACAAGATTTACATTATCGGACTAAAATACCGAGGCAATAATGAAAAAAGACCGATCGATTCGCTTTTAAAGTTCAGGACAAAAGATCTTCCTATAATACTCCTCGATCATGCACGGTATTGTCTAGAAGAAGCTAACCGAAACAATATTGATGTTCAATTATCAGGGCATACACATAACGGGCAAGTTTGGCCACTTAATTATATTACTGATGCAGAATATGATATTGCATGGGGTTATAAAAAAACCAATAATACGAATCTTTTTGTATCCTGCGGTGTTCAGGATGCAATATTACCTGGATACCAGGATCTGAGTATTCCTGTTCGCACAGGAAGTGTCTCGGAGATTCTGGAAATAAACATAGGGTTCAAATAATAAAGTATATACAATTCCGGGATTCAGACTAAGCTGACTACCATAAGATTAAGCTAACTTAAAAATGAAATACAAGACCTAGACTAAAATAATACTTGTGCTAACTCGGGCGGTTTGCTGAATTGCCTTCGGCAGCCCAGACAATTTCGCAATTAACCCTCAAAGTCTATGAGAGTAAAATTTAACCATTTATAAAGTCTTTTGGCACCCGTCCCGATAGCTATCGGGATGTTCCTGCTGCCGAGAAAAAGTCAATAGGGTTGCAAGCCGACGCTCAAGTTGTCATGGTTTTTGGACGCCACCAAGACAACTTCATCGTGACACCAAACGCTCGTTTATCTATCCGAACTTTGCAAAAACGCATGCCAATCCTGACACAGACGGCAACTCCCCATGCCACTGGGCCGTTAGCTGTAAGGAGAGAATAGCAAAACTAATAGGAATTTAAACAAATTGATAAATATGAAAAGTATGCAAAAAAAGAAAGTATTAGTGTTTCTGGCAAAAGCATTTGAAACTATGGAATTTAGTGTTTTTATAGATGTTCTTGGTTGGGCTAGAAATGATTATGGACATAATTTGTTCGTTGATACATGTGGTTTTACTGATAAAGTTATAAGCACTTTTAATGTACCTGTAATAGTAGATAAAACCATTGGAGAAATAAACGTTGACGAATATGACGCCTTAGCAATACCTGGTGGATTTGGGGAATTTGGTTTTTATGAAGAAGCATATGACGAAAGGTTTTTAAAATTAATTA
>Ga0224522_1000650_pt1 | contig 10867 bp, 1 predicted proteins | sample CFST25metaG_FD_182733 | JGI IMG/M metagenome (GOLD analysis project Ga0224522, IMG submission 182733) | Peat soil microbial communities from Stordalen Mire, Sweden - C.F.S.T25 | ecosystem: Environmental > Terrestrial > Soil > Wetlands > Peat | place: Sweden: Norrbotten County, Stordalen Mire...
CTCTTATGTCACTGCATTGACAGCCAATATAAATGTTGCTGGAGGTCATCCACCAATGGTACTTTCACAGGGCAACAGTGGTCCGGAAGTATCAGTAAATTGTTCTGCTTCCTCTCCGGATCCAATGATCCCCGATCAGCAAACAGCAACTTGCAGCGGAAAAGACTTCTTATTTATTCCCCCAATAGACCCAGCCTCTTTAAATATTCTAGCGAGAGGTGCAATAATGGTTTATTCATGGGCAGCTCCAACCGTTGAAAATGGTTTAACCGGAGGCGCATCCGGCCAAACAGCTTTTATTTATGGAAACCTTATAAACCACACACATGTGGTAAGGAAAGCTACGTATTTTGTATGGGAAATGATTATTGATATCACTACTGACCCACCAATGGTTCTTCCCTTTTATTTCTTCAACCTGGTTGTCAATGTAAACCCAAGCACCGGTATTTCAATACAACCACACTCGGCAACAATATGTGCAGGTTCGGCGAATACCTTCTCCGTCGTTGCATATGGCACACAGCCAATAACCTACCAATGGTTTAAGAATACCACACTCATTCCTGGTGCAACCCAAGCATCCTATTCAATAGGCGCGGCAGGAACTTATTATGTTAAAGTCCACAGTGATTGTGGACAGGATGTGAGTTCAAACCATGTTACACTTATATCAAATCCAGTAACTACAATTACACAACAGCCAGTCTCTGCAACATACTGCCATGGGTCAGGTAATACATTTTCCGTTATTGCAAATGGCACCCCGACTGTTACCTATCAATGGTACAATAATTCGGGACCCATTGCAGGAGAAACCAATTCAACTTATGCAACACGCATAGCAGACACGTATTATGTTAAAGTCCATAGCAATTGTGGTCCTGATATAGAATCAAACCATGTTGTCTTTACGCTTAACCCGGAAACATCGATAGTAACCGAGCCTTTATCAGCCGCTGTCTGTCCCGGAGAGCCGACTACTTTTTCTGTTCTTGCAGGTGGCACACAACCAATAACATACCAATGGTATAAGAATAACATACTTATTCCTCCTGCAACCCAATCATCCTATTCAACAGGCACGGCTGGAAATTATTATGTTAAAGTACACAGTAGTTGTGGACAGGATGTGACCTCAGACCTTGTTTCACTTTCATTTACTAGGGTGACTACAATTACACGCCCGCCTGTATTTGCAGCTATCTGCCCTGATTCACAGAATACATTTTCCGTTGGTGCAGATGGTACAGCACCAATAACGTACCAGTGGTATTCGGATAACGTAGCCATTCCGGATGCAACCCAATCGAGCTATTCGACAGGTATAGCAGGTTCTTATTCCGTTAACGTACACAGTGTTTGTGGATCAGATAAGAGATCAGCATCAGTCGCACTGACTTTTACTTCAAATACTTCAATCAGTGCCGATCCGATTTCATTTTCCATCTGTCCTGGTCATACAAATAACTTTACTGTCACTGCAATAGGCACATCACCGATAACTTACCAATGGTATAAGGATAACACACTCATTCCTTATGCAACCCAAGCATCCTATCAAGCAGGCCTGGCAGGAAGTTATTATGTTAATGTCCACAGTCATTGTGGAGCAGACAAGGTATCAGCATCCGCCGCACTGAATTTTACGTCAAATACTTCGATCACGGCATCTCCAACAACAGCTTCTATTTGCCAGGGAGAAACAAATCCGTTTACCGTTGATGCAAGTGGTACACCACCAATAACCTACCAATGGTATAAGAATAACGTACTTATTCCTCTTGCAACTCAATCATCCTATGTAACAGGTACTGCAGGAACTTATTATGTTAAAGTACACAGTAATTGCGGACCTGACAAGACATCAAATTCTGCAACACTGAATGTGACTTCAAATACTTCGATCCGAACACCTCCGACATCAGCTTTTATCTGCCCTGGAAAGTCAAATACCTTTCGTATCGTTGCAGATGGCTCAGCACCAATAACCTACCAATGGTATAAAGATAACACACTCGTTCCTGGTGCAACCCAGGCATCTTACACAACAGGCACGGAAGGAACCTATTATGTTATCGTCCACAGTGCTTGCGGACCGGATTTGACCTCAAACACCGTGAACCTGAATATCTATCCCTGGTGCTGCGGCCAAACTTTCACTGACGACAGAGATAATAAAACCTATCCGACAGTCGCCATTGGAACTCAATGCTGGATGAAGAATAATTTAAATTATGGAAATATGATTGATCCCAGCCATGACCAACAGAAAGGTGATCCACCTGAAAAATACTGCCTCAACTACGATGAATCAAAATGTTCAGATTATGGAGGATTATACCAGTGGGGTGAAGCGGTTCAATTCTTGAATGGAGCATCTGATAATAGCCGATGGAATCCAAGTCCAACCGGGTATGTACAGGGGATATGTCCGGTGGGTTGGCATGTACCATCAGATGCTGAATGGAATGCTTTATGTAGTAATCTTGGCGACTGCAGTGTCGCAGGCGGGAAAATGAAATTGAATACCCGGCCATGGGAGGATCCAAATGCAGGGGCGACAAATTCGAGTGGTTTTACAGGTTTGCCGGCAGGAACAAGATATATCGGCGGAACTAATTATTTCGGAAAAGCCGGTTATTTCTGGTCAACTACTGATAATTCCCGCACTGAAGCGTGGAAAAGAACATTATCAAATGCTTCTGCCGGTCTTAGCAACAATAGTAGTGATAAAAGCAGTGGATATTCAGTACGGTGTTTAAAGGATGATCCATCTATTCACTGAAAATTATTTCACGGAGGTTCAAGGAGTTATAGGTTTCGACGTACGCTGTTCGCTGTTCGCTTTTCGCTATTACCTGTTCACTGTTAACTATTAACTGTCTTCCCTCTATCCTCATTGAAATAAACCACAAAAGTCACAAAAGAGCACATAAGTGGAGTGGGTGTGGGTCAGATTTTTTTTTCACGAAGTCTCTAATGCGTTTTTCATAATCTGATCTCCGCTATTCGCTGTTCGCTTTAACTGTTATAATCTGTTATTTGTTACCTGTTAACTGTCATAGTACTACAACAGGCAATAGCCGTCATGGTGGTGTCCTGGTGAAGTCATCCTGACCTCATGGATCAATACGGTATCTAAACTACGAGAGAACTACGTGAAAACTGGAGAAGAATTACAGACGGCATCCGGCCGCCATGGCGAAATCATGGTCAAGCCACACAGAAACCATGGTCAAGCCATACAAAAACCATGGTCAAGCCATACAGAAACCATATAGCCGACATAGTTAAATCATAGATATACAGCATTATACATTACCAGTATTATTGTAAATAACTGATAAGCTGAATCCTGGATTGCTATTTTCCAAGTTAACGGAAAAGATAGAATCATTTTTTTTTCACGAACTCAATCCTCCATCCTCCCTGCCTGCCGGTTTACATGCCTCCGGCAGGTAAACCTCCGGCAGGTAAACCGACAGGCAGGCAGCCTCGATTCTCCATCCTCGATTCTCTATCCTCATTAAAATGAAACACAAAAGTCACAAAAGAGCACATAAGTGGGATGGGTGTGGGTCTGGTTTGTTTTTTCACGAAGTCTCTAATACGTTTTTCATAACCTGCTCTCCGCTTTTCGCTTTTCGCCATTCGCTTTTCGCTGTTAACTGTCTTCCCTCCATCCTCCATCCTCTATCCTCATTAAAATAAACCACAAAAGTCACAAAAGAACACATAAGTTGAGCGTGTGTGAAAATTAGAAAAAGATATTTTCTATTGTGAACTATTGTGACTAATGTGGTGAAAAAAACCTTTGCCCGGAAACGGGCACCTGCCCGAAAACGGGGAAACCTCCGAAAAACATTGATATTCAATAGTGTTAGCGACTACTACGGTTGCGCCATACGTAATATGCCCGGTATTGGTTGCGTATTTCTACGCATAATTCACCTTCCTTTATTCTAAGTGCCTGAATAACCATTGATTGTGAATGGTGGTACAGAGTTTGCCTGTAGGCTGCCGCCGCAAGTATTTATTTTTAAGCAAAATAGTTTGTATTCGTGATCGGATATCAGAGATCAGTAATCAGCCTGCCTGCCGATAGGCAGGTAATCAGTAATTACGCCTCAATGTATAGCTGCCTAAAAAAACCAAATATAAATGCCAGTGGCTGACTTCATCTCACTGGTTTCAACGCATTATCGAACTAAAAAAATAAATCAACCAAAATCCAAAAAGTATGAAAGCGCAAATTTTACGAATGTTTTTTATGGTGATGGTTTTGTTTGCAATGGTTGGTCAATCCTTTGCAACAACACCTACAACAACGGTCGGTAAACCTCAGTTCGTAAGTAACACTTTAGCGAGCTGTCTCTATAAAGGAATTACCATTCCGATCACGGTAACAAATTTTTCCAACATTGCATCCATGAGTCTTACTTTAAAGTACGATTCACTTGTACTTCATTATGACAGTGCAACGGTTGCAAATATGCCGATAAGCTGGACTTTTTCGTTCGGAACGGCTCCCGATGTACCAGCAAGCAACATCCGCAAATTAATTATGGGGGCATACTGGGATGGGAGCACGGTATGGAATATGGCAGATAATGGTGAGATCGTTCTAACTTACTGGCATGTTCTTTCAAATGGATCAACAGATTTGACATGGGATTGGGTATCGCCTGCCTGTGAATATGGATCAGCAGCTACAACATCCACATGTCTTTTCCCACCATGTGCACTTAGTCAGACTGCAGCGAATTATGTGAATGGATACTATACTCCGATTATTGGAAACATTACACTTCATTGTCCATCCAATATCAGCAGGACACTTGATCAAGGGGTATGCAGCACAGTAGTTACCTGGCTGGACAATGTCGCCCGGCCCTTACCTTATGATTGGCCAAACCAGGGAGGTGGAAATGCTTCCACAACTGCATCCTATGTATGGCAGTCTTTTACACCTGACACTTCCGGTATTCTGACGGGAATCGGTTTGACGGCTTATGATGTTAACGGTACACCTTCTAATGGTACTAGTTGGACATACAACATTTTTAAAGGTGAAGGAGTCTTTGGATGTCCTTTATATACTGGATCATTTAACGCTCATCCATATGGTCAGGGCCAGACATTTACATTGCCTGTTGGGAATGGGGTGTATGTAAAGAAAGGTGAGAAATATTCATTCCAGATCCTGGGCGGTTGCTCGGTGGGTTGCCCCAGTAACCCTGCGAATATTTGCGTCGATCTGCTCGCAACCTATAATACGGGATGGCATAATCCCAATGGCTTATATCTTGATAATACCGGTAATTGCAATGGTGTAAATTCCATCATAATCAAATACCCTGTAGATGATATTGCCGTTCTTTTTACTACCTATATCAGCGAGGTTCCTCAGATTTCAGTCCCCAGTGTTTCCGGCGGATTTTACGCAAATGATGGTGCAGGTGGAGCAGGTATTGAATACCTTACGAATAACGCACCTGCTGGTAATGAATTTCATCATGGAACCACAACGGTTACTTATACAGCAACTGATTATGCTGGTCATACTTCCACTTGTGCGTTTGATGTAGTTGTAACTGATTATATTCCTGCCAATACCCTATATGTAAACGATAATGCATTTTTAAGTGGTGATTATACCTATGCCATTGGAAATGACGTAACGGGTGATGGTTCGCAATGTGCACCTTATCGTACGATAAAGCATGCAGTGGCTATGGCCGGAACCGGTTATACTATTTACGTGGATAACGGTATCTTTATTGAAGATCCTGGTATTGTAATCGATAAAAATTTAACCATCATTGGTTTTGACAAAACGAAAACACTCATAAACCCGAATGCCACTGTTACTGGCGCCATGTTTTCGGTTAACGACCATCTGACTTTCAATTTATCTAAAGTTACATTGGACGGTAACGGACAAAGTGTGGCTTATGCAATTATTCATAGTGGCAGTGGTCTTATAACCGATTGTAATTTTCATGGAATTATTGCTCCGGGATATGCAGGAAGAGGTATTTATATTAATGGCGACCCGGCAATAGATAATGTGAATGTAACCAATTGTACCTTAAGCCAGATAGGCCGGACAGGGATTATTGTTACAGGTAGCAGTACCTGCGATAATAATACATACCTTGGAAAGGGTAATGCAACCCCACAACTTGACTATGCTTTCGGTATAACTTATGGTGGTCATGCAACAATAAGCAATAACCATATTTCAAACTGTACAGGTGTAGCATCAGATGGCTCTGGTTCATCAGCAATTACTGTTTGGGACTACACAGGTACTACATCAAACATTTTTGGTAATACATTGACTGGTAACACAGTCGGTGTAGGTGTTTGCTCGCTTTTCGGCTATACGGGTTGGCCACAGGTTACTATTGGCGATTTGAACCTATTCGATGGAGGTGAGGATGGTCTCGACCTGCAGAATGGCTATGGTCATCCGATTACCCCATCGGTGGTCTTTACCGGCGTTTCAACTTTTAAGGGCCAAACCGGAAAGGCATTATCCATCGATGACGGTATTGGTGCCGGAACGATTTTCAATATTATAGGCCACGCTGTGTTCCAAAACTCGGGTGGAACTCCAATAACAAATAACTTTGATATTGAAGACCTGGTAAGACACGCAATTGATGCTCCAAACAGGGGATTATTCCTGTGGGATGCAAATAATGTGTATGTCACACCTGTCAGCTTTGATGCTCCGACAACCACAACCCCTCAAATTCAACGTGGTATTGATGCTGCGTTAAATGGATTTACCGTTAATGTCAGGGCTGGTGACTATGGAACTCAGACTGCATCGGATCGTTGGGTGTTTGGCACGAATGGACCTCATGTTTTCGGGTTATTCATTGATAAGGATAACCTGACTGTAAAAGGTTATAAAGCAGGAGATCTTCCGGTGGCAAGTGCTTCTGAAGCAGCTGTAGTCTTTACAACAGGGTCAACCGCAGATTTCGGTCCTGACGGAATAATGGTTCAGTCGAATGGTGTAAGACTCGAAGGGCTAAAGATTGGTGATAACTTTAGTGCACCCTCAGTACGCTATAATAATAAGACAGTTGAGGTTATTGGTGATAACTTTACAATGACAAAATGCTGGATCAGCACATATTCTGATGAAGGTGCCTTGTACTTCGGCAATTGGGATGCGACTCATTTAATTACAGCCTACAACGTCACAGCCAATATTTTTGATAATACCGTTGTATCCATTAACAATGGAGCTGGATATACCGGTGTCCGCGCTAACCGCCTCGTTACGGACAATACCTTTACGGGTGCTGCTACTCCCTACCTGATCGGATTCAGGGGATGGAATGGTGGAAGTCCGGCCCAGGGATGGATACTTTATCCGGTCGGTGGTGCAGTTATAACAGGCAACCATTTTAACAATACCACATTGACTACCTATGTTAATGCCCGTGGGAACCTTGGTGGCTATCTTAATGATCAGATAAACTGGCATGAGATTTGGACTTCCAACTTCTTTGGGAATCATGTTGTAACTCTCGCAAATGAAACACTATTTGATGTTCGTTCATTTGATAACGGGACCTATCCTGTAACCCGTCAGATCTCAAATACAATTCAACCCAATGTTACTCTTGGCCAGAATGGAGATGTTGTACTGGTATCATCAGGTGTATACCCTGAAAATGTAAATGTCACAATGGGTGAAACCCTGAAAGGCGCTAATGCAGGTATTTCATGTTCAACCGGAACACGCGGTGTTGAAAGTGTGATTTCGGGCTCCTCAAGTGCAGCCGTTACTATCGCTGCGAATAATGTTACGATCAATGGATTTGAGATTACGAACCCATCAGGCAATTATGCAATATCGGCATCTGGAATGAGTGGTTTAAGTGTAATCAATAATAAAATCCATGATATAGGAACAACAAGCATGAGCGGAGCGACCCATGCTGTTGCAGTGAGCGTTGGTTCAGCAAATATTGCCGGGCTTAATGTTGCTGATAACTGCTTCGATAATATCAAAGGCGGTGAAAATCCATCACTTAGCGGAACTGCTGGCAAATCAAACAACGGAAGTGCAAGCGCTGTAGGTATTGGATGGTCAACAGCTGGCTATGGCATCACCGATATTATGGTTGAAAAGAATGTAATAACCAACGTAACTGCGTGCAGTTCAAAGGACTGGAACAACGGAGGTAAGGGTGCCTATGGCGTTATTATTAATGTTGGGGCAAATGCTACCGGTCTGGCTCAAAATGTTACTATCCAGAAAAACAATATCAATCATCTGACTGGTTATTGGTCACATGCCATCGGGCTCGAAGGTAACACCCCGGGTGCACTGGTTCAGAACAATGACATCAGTTACCTTTTCTGGACAAAAACACCTGTTGATGCTGCTGCAGTTAATGTTGAACAGAATACAGGTGCTGCAACAGTAGGGATCCATTATAACAGTTTCACAAATCTTCCAACTGGAATACAAAATTCAATGTCATTATTGGTAAATGGTTCCTGCAACTGGTATGGTACACTAAACAGCACGGTAATAACAGGAATGATCAACATACCGGCAAATGTTACTTTTGCTAATTACTTAACATCAGGACTTGACAGTGATCCGGGTCCCGGTTTTACACCTCCCGGAACAAGTTGCAATGGCATACCATTGAACGGTGATATTACGATTATCAATAATGTTTCTTGCCATGGTCTTTCTGATGGTAATCTTTTCGTTAATACACACAATTCCGGATCTGGTAACTTAAGTTATGCCTGGTTCCAGGGAACAACACCTATTGGGACAAATAGTCCTAATCTCAATAATATTCCAATCGGAACATATACAGTTTTAGTGACCGACCTTAATTGGGGATCAACCTTTACAAGCGATCCGGTGACAGTTACTCAACCTGATGTTCTTACCGCCAGCATAAGCGGTGGAAACTCACCGATCTGTTACAATACCAATCCTGGAACATTGACGGCAACAGGCCATGGAGGTACCGGATCTTATACCTATTTATGGTACAAGAACAGTTTGTCCACGGGTGTTACAACCCAGACCTATGATCCTGGTCTGCTGACCACATCAGCATCATACTATTGTGATGTGACAAGTGGTACATGCGGAACCGTATCCACAAACACCATTTCTATAACGGTATATGATAATTTAACAGCCACAATTAATGGTGGAACCTCACCAATTTGTTACAATACCGACCCCGGACTATTTACCGCAACGGGAATTGGTGGTACTGGTTCATATACATACCAATGGTATTCGACGTCAGGTATTATCAGTACGGCTACAAGTTCGACCTATGATCCTGGAAATATCACCGTGACTACAGGGTATTATTGTGCAATTACAAGTGGATCATGCGTAACAGTTAATACACCCACAACCACCATTACTGTGAATGCTTTACCAATTGTAAGTGATGCAGTACTCCAATATTCTACCAATCCGGCTGAAGGTTGGGTTACAATGTATTCACCAAGTACCTTGCATTATAAGATGTGCCTGAACCCCCTGCAGGACTTTTATTATCTGGATGCATGGAGCATGTCAGTAAATCCTGCAATGGCACCGAATTATTTGAACGGATTTACACTCAATACCGATGTGGTTAATTTGCCATCAGACTGGACTTCATACTGGGAGGCAAAAGGTGTTAAGTCAACTGCAACACCTGGTTCCTGGCAGGCTTATATGTACCAAATCATTATTGGTGCCCAGCCAATGTTTTATGCCTATTACACCGGAGGTGATTACCAGTTGATCGATGGATTACAATACCAGATGTCGGGAGAAACAGTCTTGAATCCATTACGTGTCAATGGAGATTATCCGGCATGGGATTATATTTATGGTGGTACTATAAAGGATTTGAACGGGTGTGTATCTTCATCCTTTAATCTCTATATGGATTTTGATACCAAGCCGACCAGTGTGATCAGCGGAACAACAGCGATTTGTGTTGGGACAAGTACAACAGTCAGTGTAGCAATGACGGGAGTAGGTCCATGGTCATTGACTTATACAAATGGGACAACACCAGTCAGTATATCACCGATTGGTACCAGCCCCTATACTTTTAATGTTACACCTTTAGTGACAACGACTTATACGGTAACAGCATTGACCGATTTGAATTGCTCTGCTGATGCCAATGATATGACGGGAAGTGCTGTTATTACTGTTAATCCATTGCCAGATGCACCAACTGTTGCGGGTATCACAATTTGTATCAACACAACAGGGACACTTACTGCAACTAATTTAGGCACTAATGAAACCTGCAGATGGTACGCAGGCCCTGCTACAACTGACATCCTTTACCAGGGTAATCCATTTATGACACCTTCATTAAATGCTACGACAACGTATTATGTAACTAAATATAATACGGTTACAGGTTGTGAAAGCAACCCCAGAACTGCAGTTACGGTGACTGTGGGCGATTTTACTCCTCCTACGATCACATGTCCTGGAAATATTATTCACGGCACGGATCCGAATTCATGCTCGGCCTCGATTACCGTACCGGATCCCACCACAAATGATAACTGTGGGGTCACATTGCTGACCTGGTCAATGACAGGAGCCACTGTCGCTGTTTCACCGGTGACGGGCATCAATAATATTGGTACACATGTCTTCAACAAAGGGGTTACAACAGTATATTATACTGTTGCCGATGCTGCAGGACATACAGCTACCTGCTGGTTCACAGTTACTATTAATGATACCGAGGCACCTTCAATCACATGCAACAATCCAATAACCGTTGACAATGAACAAGGTATATGCGGAGCTCATGTTACCTATACTGTGACATAT
>Ga0224522_1000653_pt1 | contig 10794 bp, 6 predicted proteins | sample CFST25metaG_FD_182733 | JGI IMG/M metagenome (GOLD analysis project Ga0224522, IMG submission 182733) | Peat soil microbial communities from Stordalen Mire, Sweden - C.F.S.T25 | ecosystem: Environmental > Terrestrial > Soil > Wetlands > Peat | place: Sweden: Norrbotten County, Stordalen Mire...
GCAGACATCGGGCTGGAGTTTAACAGAGCAGGACCCGTTCAATAATGTTATCCGTACCTGCATGGAAGCCATGGCAGCGGTTCTCGGACATACGCAGTCACTGCATACAAATTCACTCGACGAGGCGATTGCATTGCCGACAGATTTCTCGGCACGAATTGCAAGGAATACTCAATTGTATCTGCAGGATGAAACTAACATTTGCAAAGTTATCGATCCGTGGGGCGGTTCTTATTTCGTAGAGTACCTGACAGATGCATTGCTTCAAAAAGGCTGGGAACATATTATTGAAGTGGAAACTTACGGCGGTATGACAAAAGCTATCGAAGCAGGAATTCCGAAGATGAGAATTGAAGAAGCATCTGCAAGAAGACAGGCGAGGATTGATTCGGGAAAAGAAACTATAGTGGGTGTAAATAAATTCTGTCTCGAAAAAGAAGCACCGATGGAGATACTGGAAGTTGATAATACTGCGGTAAGATTATCACAAATAAAAAGATTAGAAGAAGTAAAATCAAAAAGAAATAAGTCCGAAGTTGACTCGCGCCTCGATGCGCTTACAAAATGCGCCGAAAGCGGAGAAGGTAACCTGCTTGATTTAGCTGTAAAAGCAGCGCGTTCCAGAGCAACACTCGGAGAAATTTCATTTGCATTAGAAAAAGTATGGGGGAGATTCCAGGCTATGACAAGAACAATATCAGGTGTTTATAACACCGAATACGGAAGCGACAAAGACGATAAAGTTATCGTTGCAAGAAAAATGACAGACGACTTCGCAAAAAAAGAAGGACGCAGACCGCGCATTATGGTTGCAAAGATGGGTCAGGACGGACACGATAGAGGAGCAAAGGTCGTTGCGACTGCTTATGCCGATATGGGTTTCGATGTTGATATGGGACCTCTCTTCCAGACACCTGTAGAAACAGCTAAGCAGGCAGTGGAAAACGATGTGCACGTAATCGGAATGAGTTCGCTCGCAGGTGGTCACAAGACATTGCTTCCGCAGTTAATTGCAGAGCTTAAGAAACTCGGACGCGAAGATATAATTGTAATTTGCGGAGGAGTGATTCCCGCGCAGGATTATGATTTCCTTTATGAAAACGGCGCAGCGGCAATCTTCGGACCCGGAACAAGAATCCCCGAAGCAGCGATAAAGATTATGGAAGAAATAGGGAAACGCTTCGCGTAATAGTCTTTAGAGTCTTTGGAGTTTGTAGGGTCTATTGAGAAAAAAGATTATAAGTTATAAGGTTATGTAAAATAACTTTGTGGTCTTAGTGTTCTTAGTGGTAAAGCTCTTTTTAAAATTCTAATTTATGTCTAAAAAGAAATCAGATTCGTACATCCCCGATTGGGTTCCTGAAAACCCTTCGGATGCATTTGCCACGAAGGTAGTTCGGGGCATTTCCTCTGATTCAAAAAAATCTGAAAAGAGTCCATCGCAAAAAAGAGTGCAGCTTAAGATTGATGACTATGTCGAAGGTGTTTTAAAGAACGATATGACAGTTCTTGCACGCACGATAACCCTGATTGAAAGCAATTCCCCTGCTCACTATGAAAAATCACAGGAAGTATTGAAAAAACTTTTACCGCATTCCGGGAATTCAATCCGTATTGGCATTACCGGTTTTCCCGGTGCAGGGAAAAGCACACTCATAGAAACTCTCGGATTATTTTTAATCAAACAGGGACACAAGGTTGCGGTGCTTGCAATCGACCCGAGCAGTACGATTACGAAAGGAAGCATACTCGGCGATAAAACCAGGATGGAAAAGCTCTCACGTGAAAAGAATTGCTTCATACGTCCTTCACCATCTGAAGGCACGCTCGGCGGTGTTGCTCGCAAGAGCCGCGAGACGATGCTTGTATGTGAAGCGGCGGGATTCGATGTAATACTTGTCGAAACAGTCGGCGTCGGGCAAAGCGAAGTTACTGTGCGTTCGATGGTGGATTTTTTCTTGCTTATGATGATAGCCGGTGCGGGAGATGAACTTCAGGGAATTAAAAAAGGCGTCATTGAACTTGCAGATGCGCTTGTAATAAACAAAGCAGACGGAGAAAATAAACCGCGCGCGCTCGGAACAAAAGCGGAATTTTCGATGGCATTAAAATACATTGCCCCCGCAACGAAACACTGGCAGACAAATGCTTATACCTGCTCGGCATTGACAGGAGAAGGAATCGAAGGGCTGTGGAATGTAATTTTAAAATTCAAAGACCACACAAAATCCACAGGCACATTCGAGGAAAGAAGAAAGACTCAAGCACTCGAATGGGTTTATAATTTAGTCGAAGAGCAAATCAAAAAAAGTTTTTACACAAATCACGAAATAATCAAATCCCTTCCGAAAATCAAAAACGATATTTTATCGGGAAAGATTTTACCTACTGCCGCAGCGGAGATGCTGCTGGGAATATACAGAAAATAATTTGCCACAGATTCGATTTAACCCATTTTCAAAGCGACTGCTAAAATTAATTTTCAAGACATTTGGGATGACAGAAAAGCGTGATCCCTGCCTAAAAAATGTAGGGATGACAATTCGGGCATAAAAATTCCTGACCCATTTCTGAATCAGGAATTAATATTTTATATGTGTTACTACGTCCCACAGCGGATCTCCTACCAGAGAGTAGTTACAAGTTATAATCAGAATCCAAAAGTTCTTACTCAATAGACTCTACGGACTCTATACACTCCGCACTCTAATAGTCTTCTCCGTTATTATTGTCGTCATTATTTTCCTGTCTCTTCTTTCTTCGTTCCTGCTGCTGCTGGTCAGTTCCGAAGCGGTAAGAAAGTGTAAGGAAAATATTTCTTGAGTCGCGCCTTCTTACAGCCTGGATATTAATATCGTTTGCATTTGACTGCATTGCAAATTTTTGTGTATTAAGTGCATCGGCAACTCTGAGAGTTAGGCTTAGTTTTTTATAGAAAAAATCTTTTTTAACGGCAATATCCAGAGTCTGCATCGGGTCCATGCTTCCTGTGGCAGTAATCATTTTTCCCGAGTAATTATATCCGAACTGAATATCGAATAAATTCGGAAAAGATAAACCGGTCATCAGCTTACCTGCGAAAACGTTGCTTGAATTATCGAGAGTTGTACCAACACTGCTGGTTCCCGAAACTTCTGTTTTGGAATAGCTTAAACTTCCGTTTAACGTCCACCATTTTGCAAGGCTGCCGGATGCAACCAGTTCAATACCATAAGTCTGTGAATAAGCCATGTTTTCGAAAGTAACCATGGATGTCGTAGAATCGATGAGGTTTACTATTCTGTTTATAACATCGTTAACTCTTCTGTAGAACAGAGAACCTGAAACCGTCATGGAAGCTAAATATTTCATATAACCCAGTTCGAATGAATTGATATACTCAGGTTTTAAATACGGATTTCCTTTCCTTAAATTCTGCGGGTCGCTGTAATCAATAAACGGATTTAAAACGTGCAGGTTAGGTCTGTTAATTCTTCTGGTATAACTAATCTGAAATTCATCTGACTTTGTAATTGCCTGAGTAAGATATACGCTGGGGAAGAAGCTGAAATAATTATTTTCATAATTTTGATTAAGGGTAAGCTGCTCGGACTTTGTAAAAGTCTGTTCCAGCCTTAAGCCTAACTGAAATCCGAAATTTTTATATGTATTCCCGTAATTTGCATATGCGGAATAGACCTGGTCTTTATATGTGAAATCGTTGCTTATGTTGGCATTATAAATCCAAGACTGCAAAATATTGTCAAAATAGTTCGAACTGTAATTTGAATTTATAGACCTGTAAACTCCTTTTACGCCCGCTTCGAATTTGGATTTATTATCATTTCCGAGGGGGTTATAAAAATCGGATTGTCCTGAAAATATATCAAGACTGTAATTTGTATTATCCCTTTGCAGTAAAAACGGAATGCCGGTAAAATAATCGTTTTGATTTATATCACTCGATTCATCCTCGCTTGAACGTGAAAACTGGAAAACTGTATTCAACTCTTCTTTTTTCTTATCAAATTTCATCTTGTGGCTCAGATTAACATCGAGTCCTGTTCCGGTTTCGTCTTCAAGGCTAACCCTGTTATACATCTGTGTAATAACATTTTGTCCGTTAAGACTCGTGTATAAACCCTTATCATTCCTGTTTCTGTCTCTCCAGTTATAATTTGATGAGAGACTAAATAAATTTTTCTTGTCTGCACTATAGTCCATTCCAAGTGAACCAAAATGTCCTTTCATTCTTCCACGTGAAACAGATGTCTGGTTATTGTAAAAAGTGGAGTCATTAAACAAAGTTTGTTTATTGGTAGCTCCGTTTCCCAGTTGATTAAAGAGCCTGTAATTATAACTTCCGTAAAAATTGAATTTATCTTTTCTTAAGTTAAGATTAATTGAAGTATTATATTTATCTCCTGTACCGACATTCGTACTTATTGTACCGTTATAACCGTCTTCCTGCTGTTTCTTTAAAATAATGTTAATAATTCCCGCTGTACCCTCCGGGTCAAATTTTGACGAAGGATTTGTCATTATTTCAATGGATTCTATCAGTTTGGATGGAATCTGTTCGAGTACTGCCGACGGGTCATTTCCGAGCATTGCAGACGGTCTTCCGTTTATAAGTATTTTAACATTGCTGCTGCCGCGTAAGCTTATATTACCGTCAGCATCGACCGTTACCGATGGTACATTTTTAAGTACATCAACTGCAGAGCCGCTTTCGCTCACGATTGTTTTTTCCACGTTAAAAACTTTTTTATCCAGTTGATTTTCAAAAACCGGGGCTTCAGCTTCAACTTCAATTTCCTTGGTTGTCATTTCATTTCCTGCCGATAATTTAATTGTGCCCGCATTAACTTCAGGCGTTTCTGGATTTACACGTATGTTATTAATTATTGTAACATTATATCCAATAAAACTAACTTTTAATTTAAATCTGCCATACCGGGGTTCAAGTGAAAATTCACCGGCTTTATTTGTCGCAGCACCCGTTACAAGAGAGGAATCCCTCAAGCTAAACAACTGAACAGTTGCAGCTTCAATCGGTGAATTTGAAACGCTATCTATTACCACGCCAGTAATTTTTCCTTTTTTGTCCGAATTTTCGGTATTTCTTTTTTTGGGCTTATCCTGCGAGAATGCCAGTGTCGATATTGTAAGCGCAAATATAATTAGTACAAAGATTTTATTTTTCATTTTTTCAGTTTAGTTCGTATATACAAACATACGATTTTTATTAATTTATAGTTTACATTTATAAGTAAATAAATGTAACAAATTGTAACAAATGTTGAACGTAATAAAACTCAAAAAACCATATACTTTTTGAAAGAAATAATACGGAGCAAATTATCAGTTCGCTTAATTACTTAAAATGTAATTTTATGTAACAAATACTGTTGTATAAAATTTCAGTTTTTTAAATTCATATTGTACACTTTTTTCTTTCATTCTTATTCCATCATTTTTCAGTGTAATCAGTGATATAAAAAGAAAGACCTTCCGAATAATTTTCAGAAGGTCTTTTATTCATATAGAAAAAATATTTTACTCTAATACGTGAATATTTTTGGCTTTGCAGATTTTCTTGAGTTCTTCAGGCCATACTGTTACTGTTACTTCTCCGAAATGCGCTTTTCTGAGCAATAACATCTGAACTCTTCCCTGTCCGATACCACCGCCAACGCTTAGAGGAATTTCATCGTTCATGATTTTCTGGTGATAAGGTAATTTCAGGTTATCCATTAAGTTTGCAATCTCAAGTTGTTTCTTTAAAGTATCTTTAGTTACGCGGATACCCATTGAAGTAAGTTCGTGACGGCGTTTTGTAAGGTGATTCCATACAAGTATGTCACCGTTTAATCCGTGTGTATCTTTTCCTGTTTCTTTCGAAGTGTCAGTTACCCAGTCATCATAATCTGCTGCGCGCATTTCGTGCGGATATCCGTCTTTCAGGACCCAGCCGATTCCGATAATGAATACGGCAGGATGTTTCTGAAGAATTGCCGTTTCGCGCTGTTTACGGGGAAGATCAGGAAACATTTCGAGAATTTCTTCAGCGTGGAAAAATTCGAGTTCATCCGGAAGATTCGGGAAATCAGGTGTTTTTAACTGAGGATACAATTCCTGTACGTGAGTTTCTGCACCTTTTATAACTTTATAGATTTTTTTGACAATGTCTTTTAAGAATGTAAGATTGCGATCTTTTGCGGACATTACTCTTTCCCAATCCCACTGGTCAACATATGAACTGTGGTCATGATCCAAAAAATAATCTTTACGCACTGCACGCATATCTGTAATTATTCCTTCACCTTCGTTGCATTCGTATTGTTTAAGCGCAGGCCTTTTCCATTTTGTTGCAGCCTGAACTACCTGAGCATTAAGACGCGGGTTGATTCCGAGACCGCACGGAAAATCAACCGGGGTACGGGAACCGTCACGATCCAGATTATCATTCAGTCCGCTTTCTTTGGTTACTATAAGCGGTACCTGAACCATCATAAGGTTCAATTCTTTACAAAGATTCTTTTCAATGTAATCTTTAATAGCATAGATAGCTTTTTGAGTATCCTTTCTATTCAGGATAGAGCTATAATTGCCGGGAAGGATTTTATCGACTTCGGGATAGGTACTTATTCCTGGTCCTGCAAGATCTGCCTTCTTATCAGCCATATTTTTATCTCCTTTTAAAATTTAGGTTATCATTAAATATAGTAACAATATATTACTTTTAATACGTTAATATTTTTATACAATGTTATTTTTTACGGTTTATTTTTTTACTGTCATAAAATTTTTTGGTTATATTTTAATATAAATTATTATATTTTATAAAAAGTCTTCAATAAAAACATCATAGAGAAAGGAAGGAAGTTATGATTCGCAAACAGGATGCACTCGATTATCACAGTATTGGACGCCCCGGAAAAATCGAAGTAATTTCTAGTAAACCTTGTAATACGCAAAGAGATTTATCACTGGCTTACACACCGGGAGTTGCAGACCCGTGCCTTGAAATTGAAGCAAACCCGGATGATGCTTATAAATACACTGCAAAAGGTAATCTGGTTGCTGTCGTATCGAATGGTACTGCTGTTCTGGGATTGGGAGACATAGGAGCACTAGCAGGCAAGCCTGTGATGGAAGGTAAAGGCGTGCTTTTTAAAAGATTTGCTGATGTCGATGTCTTTGATATCGAACTCGACACACATGACCCTGATGAAATTATCAAAGCGGTAAAATTGCTTGAACCGACTTTCGGAGGTATAAACCTCGAAGATATAAAAGCACCCGAATGCTTCTACATTGAAGAAGAACTGAAAAAGATAATGAAGATTCCGGTGTTTCACGATGACCAGCACGGGACTGCAATAATCAGCGGAGCAGCGCTTTTAAATTCTCTTGAAATAATCAACAAGAAAATTGAAAATGTGAAAGTGGTATTCAGCGGTGCAGGTGCGGCAGGTATTGCCTGTGCAAAACTTTATGAAGTACTGGGAGTGAAAAGAAAAAATATTACTCTCGTCGATACTAAAGGTGTAGTATATAAAGGCAGAACAAAGGGAATGAACCCGTACAAAGATTATTTTGCACAGGAAACAGAAATGAGAACCCTCGAAGATGCGATGAAAGGTGCAGATGTATTTTGCGGCGTGTCGGCAAAAGATATACTTACAAAACCAATGGTAAAATCCATGGCAGATAACCCGATAATATTTGCAATGGCAAATCCGAATCCGGAAATCACATACGACGATGCAAAAGATGCAAGGAGTGATGTTATTATGGCAACGGGCCGTTCAGATTATCCCAACCAGGTCAATAATGTTCTCGGATTTCCGTTTATTTTTAGGGGAGCGCTGGATGTAAGGGCAACAACCATTAATGAAGAGATGAAAATTGCAGCATCGTATGCGCTAGCAAACCTTGCAAAAGAAGATATACCTGATGCAGTTATAAGAGCATACGGCGGAAAAAGAATCGAATTCGGAAGAGAATATATAATTCCAAAACCGTTTGACCCGAGAGTACTTTTGTGGGAAGCCCCTGCTGTAGCAAAAGCAGCCATGGATTCGGGAGTTGCAAAAAAACCTCTGCAGGATTTTGACCAGTACAGGGATTGCCTCGAAGGAAGGCTTGGTAAATCAAGAGAAGTAATGAGATTCTTTATACACAAAGCCCAGGATTTGCACAAGAGAATCGTATTCCCCGAAGGTGAAGAAGTTAAAATATTAAGGGCAGCTCAGATCCTGATTGATGAAAGAATAGCTAAGCCTATTCTTATCGGAAACCCCGGAAGAATTAAAACAAAAGTCGAAGAACTCGGTCTCGATTTTGATTTTGAAAAAGTTGAAATTGTCAACCCGAAAGATTCTTTGAAACATGATACATACCTCGAAGAATTTTATAATCTTAGAAAAAGAAAAGGTGTGACATATTTAGATGCAAAACGACTTATAAAGACTTCAAATGTTTTCGGTATGATGATGGTGAGGAAAGGAGATGCCGACGGATTAATCTCGGGGTTAACCCAAACGTATCCTGATACTGTACGACCTGCATTGCAAATCATAGGTAAAAAAGAAGGAGTCGATAAAATTGCGGGTCTATATATGATGGTATTTAAAAACCAGACTTTGTTCATTGCGGATGCAACAGTAAATATAGAGCCATCGGCTGAGGACCTTGCCGGTATTGCATTGCTGGTTGCGGACGGCGTAACAAATTTAGGATTCACTCCGAAAATTGCCATGCTTTCATTCAGTAACTTTGGAAGTACTAATCATCCGCTTTCAAATAAAGTAGAAAAGGCAACAAGAATAGTGAAACAAAAAAGACCTGATTTAATAATTGAAGGGGAAATGACGGCGGAGACTGCAATGAATCCGGATACAATTGCAAATTATTATCCGTTTAGTAACCTGAAAGAAAAAGCAAATGTTTTGATTTGCCCCGACCTTACATCGGCAAATATTGCTTATAAATTACTTGCGGCAATAGGTGGAGCAGTTGCAATAGGACCAATCCTGCTTGGAATAGATAAACCCGTTTTCTTACTGGGATCAGAATGTTATGTGGATGATATTGTGAACCTGACGGCGATGGCTGTGTTTGAAGCGGAAGCAATGAAATAGAAGGAATTAATAATGTTCCCAAAGAGGACTTTGGGAACAAGGTGTTTTGGAATTAAACGTTCCGTATTTTTTTTGCGGAACGTTTTTTTATAATCAGTTTAAACCGCACATGCCATTTGCGCATCCGCCGCCGAACGACGGCATTCCGCAAGAGCCTTCAGAACAGCCATCACACGAATCTGGACTTCCTGAAACATTTGCACTGAAAGATGAAATCAGTTTTATGTGTTTAGCGGAGTTGCATTTAGGACAGGTGATATCTTCCTGCTTCTCATTTGATTTATGCAAAACTTCGTATTTTGTACTGCATTCTTTACATTTATATTCAAAAACCGGCATATTATTAATATTCCTTTTTACATTTTAATTGTTATTAGCAAGTATAATAAGCCTAAATAATATAATCAATAACAATATAATGCTCTTTCTTTAAACTCCGTTAGGAGTTTAATATTAGTAACAACTTAAGCATTCTAATTTCGACTCCCCAGGGAGTCGAATATTAATTTTTTATTTTAAATATATATTCGACTCCTACGGAGTCGTATTAACGTAAATCGGTGTGTTACTAATATTCGACTCCTACGGAGTCGGTTCTAAAAATCAATATACGTGATATTATATTGTTTAAACGGAATTGAAAATTGAATAATATCTTTATTTTATTATATTTAAATTAGATTAATTAAATAATCACAAATTGGATAAAGAACAAAGAAGAGTTCTGATAACGGGAGCCGCGGGATTTCTCGGTTCACATTTATGCGACAGGTTTATAAAAGAAGGATGTAAGGTTATCGGAATGGACAATCTGAGTACAGGTTCGATGAAAAACATAGAGCATCTCTTTCCTGTTAAAGATTTTGAATTTTACTTTCACGATGTTACTAAATTTGTTCACGTACCGGGAAAGCTTGATTACATACTGCATTTTGCTTCACCGGCAAGTCCTATCGATTATTTAAAAATTCCGATTCAGACTCTTAAGGTCGGTTCACTTGGAACACACAACCTGCTTGGTCTTGCGAAGGAAAAAAAATCAAGATTCTTAATAGCTTCCACATCTGAAATTTACGGAGACCCTTCGGTGCATCCGCAAAATGAAGAGTACTGGGGAAATGTGAATCCAATTGGTCCGCGCGGAGTTTACGACGAAGCGAAAAGGTTTATGGAAGCAATAACGATGGCTTACCACACCTATCACGGACTCGATACGCGCATAGCAAGAATATTCAATACGTATGGTCCGAGAATGAGACTAAACGACGGAAGAGCTTTGCCTGCATTTATAGGACAGGCAATAAGAGGAGAAGACATTACTGTCTTTGGTGACGGCAGCCAGACGCGCTCATTCTGTTATGTGAATGATTTAATAGAAGGAATTTACAGATTGCTGATGAGTGATTATGTATTTCCCGTTAATATCGGCAACCCTGATGAAATTACTATAAAAGAATTTGCTGAAGAGATTATAAAACTCACCGGAACAAAACAGAAGATAGTTTATCAGGAACTTCCAATCGATGACCCGAAGCAAAGACAGCCGGATATAACAAAGGCAAAAGAAATACTTGGATGGTCGCCGAAGGTATCGAGAGCAGAGGGGTTGAAGATTACATATGAGTTTTTTAAGAAAGTACTTTTAGAGCAGAAGTAAGAATTTAGG
>Ga0224522_1000655_pt1 | contig 10782 bp, 9 predicted proteins | sample CFST25metaG_FD_182733 | JGI IMG/M metagenome (GOLD analysis project Ga0224522, IMG submission 182733) | Peat soil microbial communities from Stordalen Mire, Sweden - C.F.S.T25 | ecosystem: Environmental > Terrestrial > Soil > Wetlands > Peat | place: Sweden: Norrbotten County, Stordalen Mire...
CCCGATGATAGATTTAAGTTATTCATATTTAACATAATATTATACACTCCACGTTTTTGAAATGAATTTACAAGAGTGGTGATTTCTTTTCCAAGTACGTCATACAATTTTATACTAACGTGACTGTTATTTATTAACGAATAGCTGATTACCGTACTTGGGTTAAACGGATTCGGAAAATTCTGAAATAATTTATATCTATCTGTTATTTGTTCATATGATTGATTAACTGAAATAACAGTGGATTTCAGACTATCAATAATGCCTGCTGAAACCCAGTAAATATCCATGGATGTACTTCCGTTATCCCTCGTAAAAAATAAATAGTTACCATCCTGTGTTACACGAGGACCATATTCATCAAGTGCCGAATTTATATTTGGTCCCATATTTACAGGCTCTGTCCAGCTACCGTCCATTTTCCTGAAACAAATCCATAAATCATATCCACCATGACCGCCGGACCTGGATGGTGAAGTAAATATTAAATAACTCTCATCAGGAGACATAAATGGTTCCGTTTCTTGGGCTACTGTATGTATAATGTTCCCAAGATTTTCTATTTGTGAATATGTGCTGTCGATAAGCAATGACCTGTATAACATAGAACCGTTAATTCCGCCTCCGCGAGCTGATTTAAAATATAATGTTCCATTATTTGTAACACAGGCAGAGCCGTCCTCCACATTTGAATTTATAGGACTGTTTAATCGAACCGGATTAGACCAGGTTGTATCTGAAGTCCGATTCATCATCCAGATATCCTTACTTAATGAAGGCGGACGGTTAGAAGCAAAAAACTGTTTGTTCCCATCGGGAGATATAAATGATTCCCAGTTTATATATATATTTTTTGAAAAAGCTGCTGTATCAGGTATTGTCCAGACTCCATTCCGCTCTTGTGTATGGAAAATTACCCCATTCAACCAGCTGGCATTTACAACTGAAAAATACATATCACTACCGTCCGGTGAAAATGTAGGATACGTTTCTAATCTAATAGGAAGAGAAATGATTCCGGGAGCGAATTTTTGGGGAATGCTTCCAGGAGGAGTTTGTCCTAAATACGGCTGCGCGAAACTATAGTTCAGCAAAACTAATAAAAGAACTGGAAAGATAAATATTTTCATAATTTATATTTTTATTTTTAAATTATTTTATATAATTCATTACTTTGGTTTCTTTATAAACATTATTGGTATTTGATTCCCGGACATTTATATTATAAAAATATATGCCCGACGCCAAATTTAAATTATTCATATCCAGATTAATGTCGTACATTCCACGCTTTTGAAATGAATTTACAAGAGTGGTGATTTCTTTTCCAAGTACGTCATACAATTTTATACTAACGTGGTTGTTATTTATTAACGAATAGCTGATTACCGTACCGGGATTAAACGGATTAGGATAATTCTGGAACAATTTATACTCATTTATTATTTGTCCGTTAGATTCGCGAATAAATGTATGGTCAACAACGTTTAAATTAAATATGCAATATGCCATTGTATTTGCAGTATCAATTGCTATTACTTTTAAATTAATAGAGCCTAAAGTAGTTGGTGTGCCTGTAAATGTCCTGGTACCGGGATTAAAATTTAACCAGGAAGGCAATGCACCGCCATTACTTAATGTTACGGAATATGTTAGTGTATTGTTTCCATCATCATCGATAAAAGTACTGTCGGGGAATGTATAATTGAAAAAATGACCTGCTGTATCTATTAAGTTTGGAATTTGATTTTTCAGATATGGAACAAAATTGGTGTGTTTTAAACTGTCAATCAGGCTGTCTACACGAATCCAGCGTATATAGGTATCCGAATAATTCGGATTAGTCCCGGCAGTATAAAACAAATATTTGTTATCAGAGGAAACATAAGGACCCCACGCTCCAAGTCCAAAGTTAATAACTGGACCTAAGTTTTTAGGGTTTGTCCAATTTCCATTATTTTTATGATAACTTATATATAGTTTCGTTGTATTTCCCGTATATTTTGTTACAATCATAAAAGATTCATCTTTTGTGACAAAAAGATCCAAATCTTCGGTTCCGGAGTTTAACGGCAGTCCTAAACTTATAGCGGTAGTATCGGCACCGTTTATAAATAATTTGCACCAGTCTGAACCTCCTATACTTGGACTGGAAATTGATGAAACATAATAATTTCCATTATTTGTTTCCTGAAAATAATGTGCTGAATTAAGGTTGTATAAAATTCTTTGCGGGTTACTCCAGCCCGTACCATTTCTAACCGAAAAAAGAGTTTGATAAGGTACGCTGTTATTCTGAAAATACATTGTATCTCCGGTTATAGATAATGCGGGAGCTATATAACCGTTAAATAAATTGAACGGACCTGTCCATTTATTGCCTGAATACTTGAAATACTTAATTGTATCACCTGCAGTAGGATAATAACTATGCACTACCGAATAGTAAATTTCCTTGCCGTCATTACCGCAGTGAACGAGCCCGCGCTTACAGGGAGATTAAAAATCCTGGGAGTTTTTCCAGGAGGAGATTGTCCAAGATATAAACTATCCGCAGGAATTGGTTGACCAAAACAGGTGTTTATCAAAGCAATAAAGAAAATTGAGATTATAAATGTTTTCATAAATTTATGTTTTTAAGTTTAATAATTTATTTTATATAGCTCATTATTTTAGTTTCTTTGAAAACTTTATTTGTGTTTATTTCATTTACGGTTAAAGTATAATAATAAAAGCCCGATGATAAATTCAACTTATTCATATTTAACGTAATATCATACACCCCCCGTTTTTGAAAAGAATTTACGAGTGTTGTTACCTCTTTGCCGAGTATATTATATATTTTTAGACTTACTTTACCGTTATTTAATAATGAATAACTAATTACCGTACTTGGATTAAACGGATTCGGGAAATTCTGAAACAACTTATATTCATTTAATATATTCTTGTTTATTGTATGTATGGAAGTATGGTCAACTACATTTAATGTAAAAGTACAAAAAGCGGAAGCATTTGCAGTATCGGTAGCGGTTACTTTTAAATCAATTGAACCTAAGGCTGCCGGGATTCCGGAGAATGTCTTTGTTCCGGAATTAAAATTTAACCACGAAGGCAAGGCCCCGCCACCGCTTAAAGTCGCGGTATAAGTTAATGTATTATTTCCATCGTCATCTGTAAAAGTGCTATCCGGAACTGTAAGAGCAAATAAATTGCCTACTGTATCTGTTTGGTTTGATATTTGATTTTTTAAATAGGGAACAAAGTTTGTATATTTCAGGCTGTCTATAAGATTATCAATTCGAACCCAGTAAACATAATAAGACGCCCATGCATTTCCCCCGCGAGTGAAGAACAGGTATTTATTATCACTAGTAACATAACAACCGAATTCCCATGTTGGACTTGGCAGATTAACCTGAGGACCGAGTGATTTTGAATTTGTCCAGCCACCATTGACTTTTTTATAACTTATATAAAGATCTCCTGCAACAGAGGATGAACTCCTTGCATGAATAATATAGGATTCATCTCTTGCAATAAAAAAATCATTTTCATCCATATTTGTATTTATTGGTTTTCCGAGACTTTTAATCGTTGTATCCGTTCCGTTTATTTGCAAATAAGCTAAATCTTTTGATGCTAATCCAGGAAATGTAGCGGACATGTAATAATTTTTCGGATTTGTTTCCTGAAAGTAATGAGTTTGCTGACTGGTGGATAAACACCTGACAGGTGTACTCCAGCCTGCACTGTTTCGAAGAGAATAATATGCGGTTGCAAAGGTATTAACATTTGTCTCCATATACATTACACTATCGTTAACCGAAAGTGCAGGGTCCATGTATCCTTCAAAAACCACGAATGGTCCCTGCCATTTATTATTCAGATATTTATAACATTTTACTCTCTGAACGTTCGCCGGATATGTATCAATTTCGCAGAAGAAGATTTCTTTGCCGTCTGATGTAATGGCTATTCTTTCGACAGGACGCATCGTACCATTAACAGGCAATACGAATATTTTTGGCGTATAACCCGGAGGAGTCTGACTTAAATATAAACTATCGGTAGGAATAGGTTGAGTAAAGCCTGTGTTTAAAAACAAAAAAAAGAGAACTAAAAGTATAAATGTTTTCATAATATTTATTTAAAGTTTTTAAAATATTTCATAAAACAGTTCAGTTAGTATACGTCGGTAAAATAATGCAGGATAAACATATTCAGCAAATCCCGTAAAATAATCTGTGAATAAGAATATTATATAAGTGAATACCGTGCGGATTGTAAATTTAATTTTCGAATGTAACTGATATTAAACGGGGGTCCTCACCTCAAAACTTATTGCGGAAAACTGAATTACATTAACCGCAATAACTCTCCAGGTAAGAAACCCCGAAATTGCCGATGTGCAATTTTTAACAGAGCTATTTACAATTTCAATTAACTGTTTTATTTAATTACTTTATGTAGCTCATTACTTTTGTTTCCTTGAAAACCTGACCTGAGTTCGGTTCATTTACTGTTAAAATATAATAATAAAAGCCGGATGACAAATTTAAATTATTCATATTAAGAGTAATATCGTATACTCCCCGTTTTTGATAAGAATTTACAAGAGTAGTAATTTCTTTCCCAAGCACATCAAATAATTTTATATTTACATTACCATTATTTAACAGGGAATAACTAATTGTTGTACCCGGATTAAAAGGATTGGGGTAATTCTGTAATAATTTATATTCATTCACAATTTGCTCATTCGATTGATGTATGGAAGTAGTATTATTTAAAGTAAAAGTACACGAAGCATTAGCATTTGCGGTATCAGTAGCAATTACTTTTATATTCAAAGTTCCTGCTGATGGCGGGGTTCCTGAAAAAGTCCTTGTTGCCGGATTAAAACCCAGCCACGAAGGTAAAGCACCTCCGGTGCTTAATACTGCAGAATAAGTAAGTGTATTGTTGCCGTCATCATCAATAAAAGTACTGTCAGGAAACGTGTAAGAATATAATCTGCCTACTGAATCTGTTTGGTTTGGAATCTGATTTTTTACATAAGGAATAAAATTAGTGTGCCTTAAGCTGTCTATGATATTGTCTACTTTGACCCAATATGTATAGTATGAAGGCATTGCTGCTCCACCCCGTGTAAAAAACAGGTATTTATTATCGCTGGTAACGTAAGGACAACATTCATAGTTAGGTGTATTTATATTTGGGCCGAGGGATTTCGGATTTGTCCAGTTACCATCACTTTTATGATAGCTGATAAACAAATCGAATGGAGAACTTAATCTGAAAAAAATAATAAACGATTCATCTCTGGCTATAAAAAAATCGTTTTCAGTTGCAGTAGTGTTAATGGGTTTCCCCAAACTCTGTATAATTGTATCAGAGTTATGGATTACTAACCTGCAAATATCACTATTCCCCCCGGGATTTGAAGCAAGATAATAGTTTTTCAATTGTGTTTCCCTAAAATAATGTGATTGAAGATTTGATGAAAGCAGCCTGATCGGAGTATCCCAGCCGGTACTATTTCTTGTTGAGTAATAAGTACATCCGAGACCATTCATATCTTTTTGCATATAAATAATACTATCATTAATCGAAAGCGCCGGAGCAACAAATCCTTCAAAAACCACAAAAGGTCCCTCCCATTTATTACTTAAATACTTATAACATTTTATTCTTTGGGTAGCAGCCGGCCATCCATCCAATTCGCCATAATAAATTTCTTTGCCATCGGAAGTTATACTTATTCTTTCTACGGGACGTAATCCGCTGCTAAATTGTAATTGAAATATTACAGGAGTATTGCCCGGACGGGACTGTGCCAGATATAAACTGTCGGTAGGAATTGACTGCGCAAAACAAGTGCTTAAAAACAACGAGAAAAGAATTGAAAGTATAATTGTTTTCATAATTTATAATTTAAAGAATTTGAAATTAGGTACATAAAAAGATTGTTTTTATTAAACATTTTGTTAAATATACGCAGAATAAATAATACCGGATAATCATTTTCAGCAAATCCCGTCAAATAATATGCGAATTAGCATATTGTTTCAGTAAAGATTTTGTGAATTTTATATTTAATATCTGAAATTCGGGATTTCACTTAATATTAAGAAAGGTTCACTTAAATTGATTATTATTAAATCTTTATATTTAGTATTTTTCATTAAGCATTTTTAATGGAAAAAAAGAGTGTCATAAAATTTCATGTTATATTCTGGGTAGTTGTATTATCCATTTCTTTACTTGATACATACATGTACAGTATTGATACAATGTCTGTTCCCAGATTCATAAGTGTATCTCTCAGGATATTTTTTAATATTATCACGTTTTATTTGTTTTATTTTCTGATATCATCCAAAAGCTTAAACAAGAAAGGATTAATCTTCGTAGTTTTTTTTGAACTGGCATATCTGACAGTTTTCGGTTTCATATTTACATTCGCTACTTATTATCCGATTGCGTATGACTCCGCACCCAATCCATTTGAATATACTCTTGAAAACGGAATAAAAAATAGAATTTATGGTGTTATTGCATACCTTGCAATAATTTCTACACTTGGAATTTTATCGAAAATTTCTTTGATAATGTACGGGAATCAAATAAAACAAAAAGAGAAAGAAAAGCAAAATATCTCTAATGAACTCGCGATGCTCAGGGCACAGATAAACCCGCACTTTTTATTCAATACTCTGAACAATATAAAATCTCTGATAAGAAGTCTTCCGTCAAAAGCAGTGTACAGTGTCGATAAACTTACGGGTATTATGCACTATATGCTTTATGATTCGTCGTTTGAATCGGTATCCCTCGTAAATGAAATCGAGCATATTAATAATTATCTTGATTTGGAAAAAATCAGATACAGCGACCCGGATTTTATAGATTTTAAAATATCCGGAGATTATTCCAAAATATTTGTTCCACCCCTTATCTTTATGCCTTTCATAGAAAATGCATTTAAACACGGTGACAAGTTAAAACCTGCACCGGGAATAATTATTAAAATTGTTGTCTTAGAAAAAAATATTCAATTCGAAATTATTAATTTCATTAAAGATAATTATGAAATTCAGAGTAAAAAAAGCGGGTTTGGACTATCTAATATCAGGCGAAGACTTGATTTGCTTTTCGATAAAAAATATGAATTGGAGATTACAAAAGAAAATAAAATTTTTAATGTTAAACTTAATCTAATTATATAATGATATTAAAATGTATTGCTGTGGACGACGAACCTCTGGCGCTTGATATAATAACGGATTATATATCTCAGGTGCCATTTCTGAAATTGCAGAAAACATTTAAAGACGGTATTAGCGTAATAGAATTTCTCGCGTCGAATAATGTAGATTTAATTTTTCTTGACATTGAAATGGGGGGGGTTTCAGGGACTCAATTACTTAAGACACTTCAAAAGAAACCGAAAGTTATTATGACTACAGCATATAGAAATTATGCCGTCGATGCATTTGACCTTGATGTTACGGATTATCTTCTCAAACCTTTTTCTTTTGAAAGATTTTTAAAAGCAGTAGAAAAAGTTTATACTCTGCAAAAAGGAGAACAAAAAAATACCGAATCAAACGGCGGTGATAAAGACTATTTTTTCGTAAAATCGAATTACAAAATGGTAAAAGTGAATTTTGACGATATCCTGTATATAGAAGGATTAAGTGAATATATAATAATAAAAACGAAGACAGCCAACATAATTACACTGCAAAGTTTCAAAAACATAGAGAAAACACTTCCCGAATCGAGTTTCGTTAGAATTCACAAATCATATCTGGTTTCGCTCAGTAAAATCGACTGCATCGACGGACAAAATGTAATCATTGCTAAAAAGGAATTGCCGATAGGCAGTAAATACAAGGAAAATTTTTTTAATATAATATCGTCAACGGGAAGAAATAAAACATAAATAAATGCAAAAGAAGCATATAATATTGCTGCATTTTATATTCTGGACAACAATGCTGTCTTTTATTGGTCTTGAAACTATTCCTTCATTTGGAAAATATTCTTTTAATGATATTGCAGGTGATTATTTAATATATGCCGTATCCATCATTGTGCTTTTTTATATGTTTTATTTTTTCGTGTCCAAGAAACATCTAAATAAAAAGAAAATAATATATTTAATAATATTCGGATTATTATTCTTAATTGTTGTTAATGTACCCATTGTATTCATTTATCTTTATTTTCTGGCTAAAGAGGTCTTTGATCTGAGCGGAGATAAATTCGTGATTGAATATTTAAAATACTACTTAAGTTTTCTCGAAACAAATTTTTCGTTTGTAGTATTTGGCTCGCTTTTAAAAATAGCATTGCTCTGGTATGAAAATACTATGAAACAAAAAGAAATCGAGAAACAGCTTATATCTGGTGAACTTGTAATGCTCAGGTCGCAGATTAATCCTCAATTTCTTTTTAATACTTTGACAAACATTAGGTCTCTGATTGAGAAATCACCGGATAAAGCAGTCTATAGTATAGAAAACCTTTCTGAAATTATGAGTTATATGCTTTACGAATCATCTGCCGATAAAGTATTTCTGGATGATGAAATCAATTATATAAATAATTATTTAAATCTGCAAAGAGTAAGATATAACCCCGGTTTTATTGATTTTAATATTACAGGTGATACAGCTGGAATATTTATCCCCCCTTTGCTTTTTATGCCTTTTATAGAAAATGCTTTTAAATACGGAGATGGTTTTTCAAAAACCCCGGGAATTGTTATTAATTTAAACGTAATGGAAAATAATTTATCGTTTGAGGTAATAAACCACATAAAAGAAGATGCCGGTCCGGTCAATTCAGAAGACGGTTTTAGTATAAAATCCAGTAAACGCCGCCTCGATTTGATATTTGGTAATAATTACAGTCTGGAAATTAAAAACGAAAATAATAAATATTTAATTAAGCTGAAAATAAAACCGGCTAAAGTACCGTTTCAAAACCTTCCTGACCAAAATGACTCAATTACTAAAAAATTGTAATAATGCAAAACAGTCCGAAAAAGACCTTGTTTTAAGGCTGCTTTTGGCGGAATCGATTCAGATTTACCCTGACGACCTTTTGAGTAAAAGGACGAGTGAGTACACTGAAAACCGCTCTGGAAGCGTGTTTTCAAGGCTTATACTTCCATTTTTACCTGATTTTGTCTCAGGTTTATAAATAAATGGTTACAGAAATTTTATTTGCAGATAATAGTAATTTATGATTAGTGCAAAGCTCCCCTGACATAACTATCCGAATAGTTTTCCAAAAAATCCTTTTTTTTCCTCTTTGACCGGAGATGTTATTTGTTTTTTAGGTTGTGCTATTTGTTTTTCTGGCGGAGTTACAGGTTTCTCCGGAATATTATTTTTTCCAATTGCGAGACGAACACTTTCATCAGGGTCTTTTGAAAACATATCGCGGATGTCATTGGGAATTTCCAGTATATTACCGGCAATAAATTCCTTTAATTCAGTTGTAAGCTTTTCATAATTATTCCTGAAATTTGAAAAGAAAATATTTTTTACATCCTCAATATACAGTATTTTATATATGTCAACATCTAATTCGATTGTAGTGTTTAATACCTCGTCAGATGAAGTTCTTTCATATTTACCGTTTAAAAGAATTTTCCACCAGCATTTAACGGAATCCGTCAGGAATACTCCGCTTTCCGATGTGAAGTAATTATTTATAAAGTCTGAAAAGTAACTTTCCCGGATTCCCATCAAAATAAAATCGTCGAATATTTTCAAATCAAAAAAATAATCCAGCGTTTCTTTCATATCACTTTCTTCCAGATCAAGTATCAAATAAATATGCTCAGGTTCCTTATATGGATGCAGCCTGTTCCAGATAGCATCGGGTAAATAATTTTCATTGTCACAATAAGTGCATTTCATCAGTCTTTCAGAATGCTTATCAAGCTTAAGTCCGGCACCGCATGTCATGCAACTAAATACAATAGTCTGATTTTTGTTTTCAATAGTATCCGGATGAGCATCAAAACCTCTTGAGTCATTTATTACTCCTATAGCCTTTGGATGAAACTGCTTTATTTCCTCATCCGCAGGTCTGACGGGCATAGGATGATTACACTTTTTGCAATAGATTGGTTTTTTATTTGCAATGGAATCCAAAATATCAGGTTCCTCCAAGAGTGTTTTGCATTCTTCACAACTGGCGGAATGTGACCAGCAATTCATTTTAATTTCAGATACTGAGCCTATAGAATCGGATGCATTTCTTGGATTAATATTGCATTTAAGAAATCCATTCATAATTTTTATTCTGTCTACTTCTCCAAAATCAAACGTCCGCTGAATAATATTATTCATAACAAGCTCCTTGCCGCAATTTTCACAGATTTCATTTGCGAGAAGACTTGAAACAGGATGACTGGAATTGCATCCCGGGCAGGTTACCTGAATTTGAAAGTTGAATGATTTTAGCATAATTCTATTTGTTATTTAAAAAAATGTTTTGACCAATGTTTATTTCTTTATGTAGGCATTCAGACCTATTACAACTTTTTTACCATCAATAACGCACTCAGTTGGCACATTTCCGTGTGTAGTTGCCACCACTAATGTTTTACCGGATGCACTGGGTGTAGGTTCTTGTAAATCTATAACGATTATTAGCTTTTTGTCTTCTATTTTAACTTCCATTTTAATATACCCTTATTTTAGTTATCTCAAAATTGTGCGATTCAATTAATAAAATCAAGTTATTATTTTACAA
>Ga0224522_1000658_pt1 | contig 10757 bp, 5 predicted proteins | sample CFST25metaG_FD_182733 | JGI IMG/M metagenome (GOLD analysis project Ga0224522, IMG submission 182733) | Peat soil microbial communities from Stordalen Mire, Sweden - C.F.S.T25 | ecosystem: Environmental > Terrestrial > Soil > Wetlands > Peat | place: Sweden: Norrbotten County, Stordalen Mire...
CTTTATGGCTACTTTAACTAGGCGAAAACGCTTATTTTAATAAAACTATTTGTATGAAATAAATACTTTTAAATATTCTTCTACTTTTACTTAACAAAAAATACCACCAACCTGGGTGATATTTTTTTATTTTTATTAAATTTTACTTATTCACCGCCTCTCTCGTCACCGGCCCAAAGTATCCAACTGCTGGAGAAATCTTTTTTGCTTTCTGAAATTTAATTAAAGCTTGGCGGGTTAGGGCACCGAATTTAGTAGTTTCTTTTCCAGGTGAACCAGCGCCAGTTTTAGCAATAACAAAACCATTGGCATTAAGATATTTCTGCAACTCTTTAACATCATTGCTGATGTTGCCGGTTTTTAAATTATTTTTGAAAACAAATTTAATCAAGGCAGGTTTCGTTGGCGTAATGGTATTTGTCGGGGTTGTTGGAGTAATTACTGTTGTTCCTGGTTTGGTAGGTTGATAAATAATAGAATCAGATATTACAGCTGAACTAACGCCATATTGAGTATAGTATTTAGCATAAATAGTGTGAACTCCTGGATTGCAAGTTGCTAATCCTTGGCAGAGATTCCATTGTTTTGTTTGAGCATAATTTTCTTGTCCAGCAGATTTAAAATCAGGCGTATTAGAAATAGCCATTCTAGCCGTATCAGAACCGACGGTTAAATTAAGTATGACATTCTGGCTAGCAGTTGTAGTTTCATTGTTGTTAATACTAACTTTAAATCCTCCATTCGGAATAGTTGGTGTGTTAGCATAACCTAAGGGTGCGCTAGAACCAGAACTAGTTTGTACTTGTCCGAATAGTCCGAAGACTGAAAAATTATTAGTGGTACAAGTTACTGTTTTGTTGGATTTGTTAATTGAACAGTTATTTAATTGGTTCCAATTACTGCCATCGTAACGATATATTTTTAGACTAGCTTCATTAATACCGACAATATCAGCCGTAGTATAGGTTAGAGTAATAGTTAATGGCTGATTGAAAGTAGAAATTTTAGTCGAAACATCAGACAGCGCTTTGAGATCATATACTGAGGAGCCGATGATTTGATAGTTAGTCGGAACAGAAGTGTCTTCAATAACTATGTCTTGATTCAATTGCTTGATTTGAAAATTAGCGTTAGAGGTAGAGAAAGAAGTAGGAACAGTTAGCGTAATCCCCTGCCCATTGTCTAAGAGATTTAATGAACCGCCAGAAGTAGTGGTGATAGTTGATTGGGTTTGAGAATTAATGTCAGAATCGCCAGTACAGCCAGTAGTCGTAAATGTATTGTCAGAACTAATCGCTTCGTTAGTGGCGGAATCAGTGGAATGAACACGGTAGTGATATGTAGAGCAACTAGTGAGATTAGAGATATTGACTGAATGATTAATTACTCTAGTTGATGTATCGGTTTCAGTAGTTGAGTTGCCATAGGTATTAGTTAAACCATAGTCAACTTTAGAGGAGGCTGCTGTTCCAGTTGTCCAATTAATAGTGGCTGTCGTATCGGTAATTGTTGAGTTAGCGATAGTAATAGTCGGAGCGGTGAGATTAATAGTCCAGGTATAGCTAGCTGGAGTTAAATCTTCGTTATCAGCGAGATCAATCGCTTTAACTAAAAATGTGTGCTCGCCTTCTGCGAGAGAAGTGTAGTTTTTTGGACTAGTGCAAGCTTCGTAATCACTAGCGTCTAGTTTACATTCAAATGTAGCAGAATCGTCATCGGAGGAGAAAGAGAAAGAGGCCGAGGTAGAATTGTTTAATGAGCTAGGTTGAGAAGTAATGGTAGTTTCAGGTATATCAGTATCAGCTAAGACTGTTATTGTTGCGGTTGTATTATTATTTGGATCAGTAATTGTTAGAGTATTAGCAGAGCTTCCAGCGTTAATAGTTAGCGTGACACTAGTATCAGAATTAATCGTTTGATTAGTAATACTAGCTCCTGTTCCGCCAGAAATAGTAAATGTCGGATTGGTAGTTAACCAGGAAGTATTAGTACCGGTTAGAGTTACAGTATTACTATTTATATTTTGAATTATGTCGGCCGAAGCAGAAGCGGAGAATGTTGGGATAATATTATTGATAGCGGTATAGAGAGCATTAGCTAAAACAGCATGACCAGCAACGCTTGGATGAGTTCCATCAGTTGTTCCAAAACTGATTGATCCTAGATCAATCAAATGAATATTCTTGTCCGTTGGATTAGCTACAATATATGAATTATAGGCAGAAGTTAGTTGCGCCCGATGCGAACCGTTAAATGGAACTTGCAATAATATCTGAGTAGTAGAACCGGCTTCAATTCTAGCCTGACTAAGTCTAGCTAAAGCCAGAGATGTAACATCATTAGCCCCATCATTTGTTCCTTCATTTATTAACCAATAATCTAACGCGTGAGTTAAAACTCCACCACTTAATCTAGAAACTCCGTTATAGTAATAGCTGGCGGCGTTAGGATAAGTTGGGACGTTACCAGTTCCACCAGTAGTCCATCCCTGGCCTCCATATCCAATCTGAGAAAGCTCAGTATTTAATAACCCAGACAATATCCGTGGATAAGCGAGAACAGCACTATGTGAACTTGGTAAATCACCAGAATTTACAGCTCTCCCGCCTTCAGTAATAGAATCACCATCTACTCTTAAAAGCTTAGATAAAATAGTTGGGGCTGAAACGGTTGATCCCTCGTCAACACTTAATCCTGTAACTTTTATAACATTAGCTGGAATATTCCATCTTTCTGGTGGAGTTGGATACATATAAGTAGACATGAACTCAAAACGAAATGAATGTGTTCCAGATGAAAGCCCCGAAATGCTTATCTTTGTCGTTGATGGGGTAAGCTGTAAATTTGTCCAAGCACCACCATCTACTTGATAACGAACAAAAGGATAGTTAATATCTGATATGCCAGCATTAATAAATGTTGTCATATCAAGATTAACATTAATAGAAGTACCGCTAAAATTTGTTTTAAGATAACTACCAGTAGTTAACATTAAAGCATAGGACGATCCATTAAGATAAACATTGTCTCGACTCCAATATAACGAACTATTATTTACGGAAATATTAGTTCTAGCAGGGTCTACTGTATAAGCTATTGAAGTTGGATTAGTAATTACTGGGGAGCTAGTTACACTAATAGTGTGCGGCGAACCGCTTGTACTAGTCGGGGTGTAGGTAAAAGTTTTAGAGACCGCATCGCCAGTCCAAGTCAAACTAGTCGGTGAAAAAGTTCCGGCTCCAGTACTAGCTGGAGTTATTGTACCAGTGTATGTTCCGTTTGGTGTGACAGTAAAATTCGTTGAAGTGCTGTTTACTGTACCGTTTGTTGGACCGGTTAGTGTATATGAGGTGGCCACAGGAATTAATTGCATGGCTATAAAATTATCCAAATGTTGGCCGGTTGTATCCGTAACTGTGCCATTACTCAAAATACCTGCGTTACCAGCGGAGGTAATAGAAGTATCTATTGCTTGAACCTTTAATATTCCATCTGAATAGCCAGAAATTGTGTTACCTATCATTGAAAGCTGTATAGTATGCGTCGTTCCAATATCACCAAAATATTCAGATTTTGTCGATAAATAAGAAGCATTTTTTCCAAGTTGCCATCTAGCCTGGTTATTACTATAGCCAAACCAATAATAGCTATTGCTGGTTGCGGATATTCTTCCAACAATATCCACGTAGTCGCCATTAGATGATAATAAAGTGACGTCTGCCTGAACAATGTAATCAGCGCTATTTGGAGACCCCGAAGAATAATATGCGGACCCACTACTAGTATTACATCTTATACGACCAGCATTATCAATTACAGTTTCATAGGGATAGCTCTGATGATTCACCCAAGTCGCTCCAGTTTCGCCAGTATGTAAAGCTAGCGTTGTTCCAGCCGTATCAGTAAAGGTATCTTTAACAAAAATCGTATCAACTGTGAAAGATATCGAAGTTGGATTAGTGAATGTTGGCGAACTTGTAACACTAATCGTATGCGGTGATCCAGTTGTACTAGTTGGCGTATAGGTAAATGTTTTAGGTATTGACTCATTGGTCCAGGTTAGGCTGGTTGGTGAAAAAGTACCAGAGCCAGTACTAGCCGAAGTTATCGTACCAGTATAATTACCAGCGGGAGCAATAGTGAAAGTAGACGCATTATTAACACCCCCGATTGTCGGACCAGTGAGAGTATATGAATTAGTATTAACTGTATAACTGATTGAAGTTGGGTTAGTAATCGCTGGGGAGCTAGTTACACTAATAGTGTACGGCGAACCGCTTGTACTAGTCGGAGTGTAGGTAAAAGTTTTAGAGATCGCATCGCCAGTCCAAGTCAAACTAGTCGGTGAAAAAGTTCCGGCTCCAGTACTAGCTGGAATTATAGTGCCAGCATAATCATCATTCGGAGTAACAATAAAATTAGTAGAGGCATTACTTACTACTCCGCTGTTTGGTCCGGTAAAAGTATATGAAGTAGCGGCCGCATCGGTTGCTGAAAAATTATCAACAACAATTCCAGAACCATCAGCAACAGTATTATATGTTTCAAGTCCAACGAAACCAGCAGCAACAATAGCTGATGAATCTGTAACTTGTATTCTTTGAATTCCGTCCACATAGAGAGTAAGAACACTACCTCTTAAAGAAAATTTAGCATGATATGTTGATCCTGCCGTAATTGTGCCTTGCCAAGACGAAACTGTAGCAGCAGAAGAAATATTAGTATATCTATACAAAGTCCATGCTCCACTTTGATCATATCGCACTCCATAATGAACTCCAGAAACTGTATTTAAACGAGATAAAGCAGCGACTAAAAACGTTCCCGTAGGAACAGTGTTAACATGAACATCCCATTCTACATTATAATCAGCAGTAACAGGAGACCCACTGGCATAATATACGGCATCGGAAGAAGCGCTTGAACGTAATCGACCAGAAGAATCAATCGCTGCTGCTCCTGACGTTGATGGATGTTTAGTCCAGGTTGCTCCAGTTTCTCCAGTATGTGATGCTAGCGTTGTTCCGGATGTGCCAGTAAAAGAATCGTAAATAAAAGGACTTACAGCATTAACATAATAGCTAATTGAAGTTGGATCAGTAATCGCTGGAGAGCTGGTTACGCTAATTGTATGTGGAGAACCAGTTGTACTAGTTGGCGTATAGGTAAAAGTTTTAGCAGAAGCGTCGCCAGTCCAAGTTAGGCTGGTCGGTAAAAAAGTACCAGCGCCAGTACTAGCTGGTGTTATGGTACCGGTATAATTAGCAATAGGGGTAATAGTGAAAGTTGAGGCATTATTAACACCCCCGATTGTCGGACCAGTGAGAGTATATAAATTAGCATTAACTGTATAGCTAATTGATGTGGGATTAATAATCCCAGGGGAGCTGGTTACGCTTATTATATGAGGAGAACCAGTTGTGCTAGTTGGCGTGTAAGTAAATGTTTTAGCGACCGCATTGCCTGACCAAGTTAAGCTGGTCGGTAAAAAAGTACCAGCGCCAGTACTAGCTGGGGTTATGGTACCAGTATAATTATCATTGGGCTTAACAGTAAAATTAGTTGAAACATTATTTACTACTCCGCTCACTGGACCAGTAATAGCATATGAGGTAGCGCCCGCATCGGTTGCTGAAAAATTATCAATAACTATTCCGGAACCATCGGCGGCGGTATTATAAAAATGTACCCCAGCTTTACCAGTTGTAGTGATAGAAGAGTCAGTAACCGCTATTCTCTGAATTCCATCGATATAAAGAGTCAAAACACTTCCTCTCATGGAAAATTTAGCGTGATAAGTAGCGCCTGCCGTAATTGTTCCTTGCCAAGTTCCAATTGAGCTACCAGCACTGAAAGAAGTGTAATAATACATTGTCCAAAGGCCAGATTGAGAATAACTTATTTGATAGCGAGCACTAGTTGTGGTATTAACGCGAGAAACAGCTGAGGCAATTAAATTCCCCGTTGGAATAGTGTTTATATGGACATCCCATTCAATATCATAATCAGCGGAAGATGGAGATCCGCCAGCATAATAAAGCACCGTACTACCAGTAGCTGAACGTAATTTACCCAATGAATCTATTGCTGCTGTTCCACCTAGAGACACCCATGTCGCGCCAGTTTCTCCGGTATGCGATGCTAAAGTCGTCCCCGCTACGTCAGTAAAAGTATCATTTACAAAAGTGGCCGCCGAAACTTTATTTGGAAAAATAAAAATACTTAAAATAAAAAAACCTACCAAAAAAAATGAGGCTTTGAAAAAATTTAATCGGCCGATTTTCATATTCAAAACTATACTTATTATTTATCTAATTATACTATATTTTATAGCTTTATAGCAACAAAAAAATCACCTCAACTAGAGATGATTTTGAAGCACTTCGTGCTAGCACGATGATGCGGAGAGGCAGGGATTCGAACCCTGGAACCTATTTCTAGGTTAGCACATTAGCAGTGTGCTGCTTTCAGCCGCTCAGCCACCTCTCCAACATAATCAACAAATGGCGCCAAATGCGCCAATTTTATTTTTATGATATAATAACTATATAAAAATAAACTTTAACTGTCAATTATATGGAGGAAGAAATAAACCAAACCGAAGAAGAAGGCTTGGAAAATAACGTTATTAGCTGGCAAACTAAAGAATACGTCGGCGCCGAAAAAAACAAAAAATGGTACATTATTGCCAGCCTCGTCGCGTTAGCCTTGATTATTTACGCAATCATAACCTCTAATTTTATCTTTGCGATTATCGTTGTCATTGCCGGTGTTTTAACTACTTTTTCTAGCGGAATGGAGCCAAAAACTTTAGAGATTACTTTAAATAATGATGGCATAAAAGTTGGTAAGGAATTTTATAATTATGGCCAAATTGATAATTTCTTCATTGTCTATCGACCAAAAGAAGACGTAAAAAATCTTTATTTGGCTTTCAAAAGATTTGCTAGACCAGAGCTAGAAGAACCATCGAAAATTATCTGGTTATTTTGGTTGCTTAATTTAGCTAGAACTAGAATCTCTGCCCCTCTAGAAGATGCTAACCCTTTACTGATTAGAAACAATCTGCTTAAATACTTAAAGGAAGATACTGAAAGAACTGAGATACCTCTTTCTGAGCAATTGACTAAATTATTTAGAATGTAATTTTAGAGTTAGAATCATAATAAATATAGCTTTTGTCTATATTTATTTTTTCTAAAAAAGCACCCGTCGTTCAATGGATAGGACGCAAGCTTGCGGAGCTTGCAATATAGGTTCGATTCCTATCGGGTGCACAAAAAAATTAACAAAAAACAGAGATTCTTCGGAATTTCTGTTTTTTGTTATTAACTTGCTTTTTTATTAATTTTATAGTAATTTACGAACAAAGATGTAACTTGAAAATTTATTCCACAAACCAATAAAAGGAGATCTGCTATGGGCAATAACCCTATACCTTCTAAACAAACTTACGGCGAAGCGAAAACTGTGAGCGGCCAGGTAATTAAATTTACTTGCCATCCAGATGAAATTGAAAAGATTAGAAAATTGTTGGAAACATCTGTCTATGAAGTTTTTATGCCTACAACATCCTCGGTTGTGAAACATGGGTCTCATGGCGAATATTCTCGCTACGAAATTCAGCAACTTAAATACCTCGCCGGCCAAAATGGGTTCATTGAAATTCTGAAAATTGACAACCCGCCAGAAGAGCGTTGCGGATTTATTATTAACGAATACACAACAAGATGGGGCGGAGTTTTTAGCGAGTGGAAAAGCTTAGAAGATGCTAAAAAAGCTTTTTCTAAATTCGGAGGTGAACTTAATACGGAAAAATATTTTTCAGAATCTCCCGGATTCAAGCGCCTAGTTTCCTATGGTCCTTTAACGCCATGGTTCTATGCCATAGGCGACGAACTACTTGTCGGAGACTTTGCAGTTGCTAACGGATTTGAAGATGATACTTTTTACAGGCTTGGAAAAAAATTCCTTGTTAAAGAAGAATCTGGTGCTTCAAAAGTAAAAATCTGCTTATGCTTAGGAACTCGCTTTGTAAGAAGAGAGTGCGACGATCCTCCTTACCACGAAGTAGCCTACAGGATAGTTTACTTCCATGACGGGACAGTATGGGATGAAAGAAATTTTGGGTCAACTCCTCAACCATTAAGTGAAGAGGAATACCTAAAAATGCTAAAATCATAAGCAAAACGACGAAAATAAAACCGTGAGCAACCAAAAAAGGTTGTTCGCGGTTTTTTTTTTAAAAAAATATGGATTGAAAAAACCCTTAAAAACAGCTAGACTTAAGTTAATATGGACTTAAATACTCCTCTTTCCGCTTTAAGCGGAGTGGGTGAAAAAATCGGCGCGCGTTTAAAAATCATCGGTCTAGAAACCGTCAATGATCTTCTTTTGTATTTTCCTTTTCGCTATGATGACTTCTCAAAAACTATCGCCATTAAAAATTTAGTTCCCGATGAAAAAGCCAATATTTTAGGGCAGATTGAATTACTGCAAAATCGACGCGCGCATCGCCGTCGGATGTATATTACTGAGGCGTTAATCAGCGATGAAACCGAATCAATCAAAGTTATCTGGTTTAATCAACCGTTCATCACTAAAACTCTTAAGGTCGGTGACAATATTTCTTTATCAGGAAAGGTTCAAGACGATAATGGCATCATAACCATGGTTTCACCGGTCTATGAAAAAATCGGTTACGGAAAATTAGCGCATACTCAAGGCCTAGTTCCTCATTATCATCTGACTGAAAATTTAACTCAAAAACAAATCCGTTTTTTAGTTAAACAAATTATTTCCATCGCCGAAAAATTGCCAGATATTTTGCCAGAAGAAATTAGAAAAAAACTGAAACTTTTATCTTATAGCGAGGCGATTAAAAAAATTAACTTCCCGAATAATCAATTAGAGGCGGATGAAGCTAGACGACGTTTAGCTTTTAACGAATTATTTTTATTGCAAATTAGATCTTTAATAATCAGAAAAGAAAAAGAAAAATCTAAAGCTGAATCGTTAGAATTCAAAGCCAAAGCGACTCAGGAATTTGTCGCCTCTCTGCCATTCAAATTAACCGATGACCAGCGTAAAACTGCCTGGGTAATTTTAAAAGATTTAGAAAAATCTCGACCAATGACTCGCCTCTTGAATGGCGATGTTGGCAGTGGTAAAACTTTGGTGGCTGTAATCGCCATCTTAAATACAGTTTTAAATAATAAACAATCGGCTTTGTTAGCGCCAACGGAAATATTAGCTTGGCAGCATTTTAATACTATTTCTAAGCTGTTGAGTGCTTTCCCAATTAAAATAGCTTTATTTACCAATAACTATCGGGTATTAAATAATACCACAAATGAAAAAATCAGTCGGTTAGAAATGCTAAAAATTATAAAAAATGGTGAAGCGGATATTATTATCGGCACTCATGCTCTACTTTCAGAAGATGTTATTTTTAAAAATTTAGCTTTAGCGATAATTGACGAACAACATCGTTTTGGAGTCGAGCAAAGAAAAATTTTAACTTTAAAATCTGGACATCCGTCTTTAACTCCTCATTTATTATCAATGACAGCTACGCCGATTCCCCGCTCTTTAGCCCTAAGTATTTTTGGCGATTTGGACATTTCGTTTATTAAGCAAATGCCAAGCGGTCGCCAGCCAATTATGACTAAAATAGTTCCGGAAACTAAACGCCAAGCCGCTTATGATTTTATCAAAAAAGAAATCGCTAAAGGCCGACAAATTTTTGTCGTTTGCCCTTTAATAGAAGAATCAGATTTTTTTGGCGCTAAAGCCGTCGAGGAAGAATTTAAAAAACTAGACAAAGAAATTTTTCCCGACCTTCCAGTCGCAAAATTACATGGGCGCTTAAAATCTAAAGAAAAAGAAAAAATCATGCGCGACTTTTTAGACAAAAAATATAAAATTTTAATCTCTACTTCCGTTATTGAAGTTGGCGTCGATATTCCTAATGCTTCAATAATGCTAATCGAGGGCGCGGATCGTTTTGGCTTAGCCCAACTTCATCAATTCCGTGGTCGAGTCGGACGGGGTAATGACCAAGCTTATTGTTTTTTATTTACTGACTCGCTTGAAGAAAAAACTAAAAAAAGGTTAGAAGCTTTAGAAAAATATAATAGCGGTTTTGATTTAGCGGAGATTGATTTAAAGCTTCGCGGTTCTGGAGAAATTTTTGGTCTGGCCCAATCTGGCTTCCCAGAATTAAAAATCGCTACCCTTTTTGACTATGCTTTAATGAAAGAAGCCAAAGAAGAAGCCGAGACTTTAATTAAACTTGATCCAGAATTAAAAAATCATAAAAACTTATCTCTAGCCATAAATTTAGAAAATAAAATTCATCTAGAATAAATAAAAAAGCCCTTATTTCTGATAACATAGAAATATGGGCTTTATGCAATTTTACTCGCTGTTTTAGAGCAAGCCTGCAACGATTGCATCCATTCCTGCAGAAAAATACATCACCGCATAGACAGCTGCTATTCCAATAACAGCAATAAAAGTAACATTCAACAAGTCAAATGTGAACTTGACGTTCTCCATATGACTAATTTTTTTCGATCTCCGCCTTAATTCTATCATCATGGGAGACATAAATGTCTGTCCTTTCGAAGAAGAAAAAACGTTTTTATCGAAGAATTTACTTAAAGTACATTTTTACCATATTTAAACTATAGCATAAAAAACTATAAAAGTCAATATATAGTCTATAATAAACTAATATTAGCTAAATATTTAAT
>Ga0224522_1000659_pt1 | contig 10750 bp, 8 predicted proteins | sample CFST25metaG_FD_182733 | JGI IMG/M metagenome (GOLD analysis project Ga0224522, IMG submission 182733) | Peat soil microbial communities from Stordalen Mire, Sweden - C.F.S.T25 | ecosystem: Environmental > Terrestrial > Soil > Wetlands > Peat | place: Sweden: Norrbotten County, Stordalen Mire...
ATATAATATTTTGAATCTTTTTATAATTTCATTATGTTATATTTAGTAAAAGTTAAAATTTTTTATTATATTATAATCACATATTTAAACAAAAACCTATGAGAATTACGCTTATATTATTTTTTGCGGCAGTGCTGTTAGCCGGTTGCTCTAAAATGGAAGAGAAGAAACAAAATCAGCCTGAAACTAAACAGGCTCCCGGCGATATGCAAAATCCACACGGGAATATGCAGAACGGCTCACAAAACCAGGCAGGTGATAAGACTGATATGGCTCCTGACAATGCAACAGATGAAAAAGCAGATAAACTTGTAAAAGAAGCTGATGATTTTGAAAATATATTCAAAAAAAGCGGCACGGACGAAAATAAAAAGACTTTGATTGATAAACATATGGCAGCAGGAAAATACCTGATGTTTGAAGCAAATTTAAGCCCGAAGAAAAAATACGGACCCGCATTAAAACAATTTAAACGCGTACTTGAACTCGACCCGAAAAATCAGGAAGCAATGAACAACAAGATGCAAATCGAGGATATTTATACATCGATGGGCAGACCAATTCCTAACTAAAACTTTCTTGAAGATTGAATAATATATTAAAATATCTAATTTTTATAATAATCAGCGGAGTTTTGGTAGCCGGAATTCTGGTACCGATTCCTTTTATTCCTGCACTCGGCGATAAAGCAAGAATAATATATCTGCACGTTCCTATGTCGTGGATTGCAGTGCTTGCATTCCTGGTATCTATGATTAATTCAATCGGGTATCTGAAATCAAGAGATTTGAATAAAGACCTCGTTGCATATTCTTCGGCAGAAATAGGTTTTCTTTTCAGCATACTTGCAACTGTTACAGGCTCGCTCTGGGCGAAATTTAACTGGGGTTCATTCTGGAACTGGGACCCGAGAGAAACATCTATATTTATTTTGCTGTTAATTTACGGCGCATATTTTTCACTTAGGTCTGCAATCGAAAATCCCGAACAGAAAGCAAAATTAAGTTCTGTGTATTCTATAATCGCATTCGTGACCGTTCCGTTTTTTATTTTTATTATGCCGAGAATAGTCGAATCACTGCACCCGGAAGATGCTATAATAAATAAACAGGGCAAGATTACAATGAATCCCGTTATGCTTTCCATATTTTTATCATCGCTGGCAGGATTTACGATGTTTTATTTCTGGATGCTGGATTTAAAGGTCAGGGTGGAAAAGCTGTATCAGATTAATCACTGATTACTCTGATTTCACTGAAAGAAACTATTAGATTTACGATAGTTTTTTTTAAATTAAAATTTTTGTTCTTAAAATAAACATAATAACTTAATAAATTAATAACTAAATTATGTACGATTTTTTTGAAAAGAATGCAATGTATATAGTGCTATTGATAGCACTTATCATCTGGATAGGTTTGTTTTTCTATATGTTCAGATTGGATAAAAGAATTAAAAAACTCGAAAAAGAAAATAACTAAATTTTATGTCACAAACTTTAAAAATATTAATCGGCTCCGTTATCATAGTTACTTTCATAGTTGTGGGATTCATATCCTTCATGGGAAGTAAAATAGAATATGTGAATTTTCAGGAAGCACAGAAACGAATGAAAACTGTTGAAGTAAGGGGACTCTGGGTTAAAGATAAAGAAGCCAGATACGATGCTTCGACAAATAATTTTACGTTTTATATGAAAGATGACAACAACACCGAAATGAAAGTAATTTTAAACGATGCAAAACCGAATAATTTCGAAACAGCAGGCGAACTTATGATTGTTGCAAAAGGAAAAGTGAAAGACAATGTATTTTATGCGGATAATGTCCTTACAAAATGTCCGTCAAAATATGAGGGGACCGGGGAACAGGTAAAAACGACAAATAACAAATAATAGATATCAAATATCTTATAATAAAATATCACAAATGTTTCTGCGATAAATTACATTTGTAAATTTATTATACCTATAAATAACTTAGTAATTTAATAACACAATAACCAATTACAAAATGCTTGGTAAAATTTTAATATATATTGCTTTCGCATCTTCAATTATATCTGTAATGAGTTTCCTGCTTGTACATGCAGGTAAAGAGAACATGCTGAAAGTGGGAAGAATTTTTTTCCATATTACTGCAGTCAGTGTAATTCTCTCAGCAGTTTTTCTTATGTATCTTATACTTACGCATCAGTTTCAGTATGCATATGTATGGGAAGAAAGCAATACGGAACTTCAGCTTCCTCTTTTGATTTCCACTTTTTATGCGGGGCAGGAAGGCAGCTTTATGCTGTGGACACTCTTCACAGCCATTATAGGCATATTCCTGCTTAATTATGTTTCAAAAGATGACAGGCTAGAACCGCAGGTTATGTCTGTTTATACACTGGTGCTTTCTTTTCTAACGCTTATAGTAATCCTAAAATCTCCTTTTAAATATGTTTGGGAAGCTTTTCCAAAAGAAGTGGAAGCGGGTTTTATGCCTGCCGATGGAAGAGGCCTGAATCCCTTACTGCAAAACTACTGGATGGTGATTCATCCACCTACTTTATTTGTGGGATTTGCATCTCTTGCAGTTCCGTTTTCATTTGCAATTGCAGCGCTGATGAAAAATAAATACGATAAATGGATTACTTATTCCATGCCGTGGTTTCTTTTTTCGGGCGGAGTGCTTGGACTTGGAATTATGATGGGCGGTTACTGGGCTTACGGAGTGCTTGGATGGGGAGGTTACTGGGCATGGGACCCGGTTGAGAATTCCTCTCTTATTCCGTGGATAGTTGCAGTAGCAGGTATACATTCAATGCTGATTCAAAAGAAGACAGGAGGATATAAAAAAACTAATTTGATACTGGCAGTACTTGCATTCCTGCTTGTACTTTATTCAACATTCCTGACAAGAAGCGGAATACTCGGAAGCTCATCGGTACACTCTTTTGTTGACCCGGGAGCGGAAGTATATCTTGCACTGGTGATTTTTATTCTTTCTTTCCTGTTGATTTCTGTCATTGCAATTGCAGTAAGGTTAAAACATCTGAAAAACACAACCCCGGCGGAGCAAAACGAATTTTTCACGAAAGACACTTTTTTATTTATTGGCTCGCTTGTTCTTTGTGCGGTAGCTTTAATAGTAACAGCAGGTACATCAATGCCCCTGCTTTCAAAAGCATCTATCGATACTACTTTTTATAACACCTGGACACTGCCGCTTGCAATAATCTTACTTTTAATTTCAGGGCTTAGCATTTTCATGGACTGGAAGCAGACAAAAACGGAAAAATATTTCACAAATATTCTTCAGCCGTTAATTTATTCCGTAGTTGCTACCGTTGCATTCGTAATAATAGGCGTTAGAAACGCAGGTATAATTATTTTACTTTTTTCATCGTTCTTTACGTTTTTCATAAACCTGATTATGACAATCAGAATAGTAAAAACAGGAAAATTAGTATTCGGCGGAACGCTTGCCCATATTGGCATTGCACTGTTTTTCCTCGGCGTTATAGGGTCCGCAAAATACAGCGAGGAAGTGAACCTGTCGCTTGAACTCAATAAACCGATGGATGCATTCGGTTATAAATTTACTTATACAGGCGCGGAACCTTTCATGGATGCAAACAACAAATCCGACACTATGTATCACTTCAACGTGAAGGTCGAAAAAGATAACAGGGAAATGACAATGAGGCCTGTGATGTTTTACAGCAAGTTTTCGCAGGGTATTATGAAAAATCCCGACATAGCAAATTTCTCCACAAAAGATTTATACATATCACCTCTTTCGTTCGAAGAACCACAGTTCTTCTCGCCTGAACAGATGTTCGATTTTAATAAGGGTGAGAAAAAGAAAATAGGCGAGATGGAAATCGAATTCGTTGATTTTGATTTCGGTAAAATTCAAATGGGCGGACCCGAAATGATGTCGGGTAACTATACACTGGGCGCAAAAATTATTGTGAATGACGGCAAGAACAAGGAAACCATTACCCCTAAACTAATTGCAGTCAACGGCGAACAAAACTATGTAAAAGCACAGATGGTCGGAAATCCGAATTACGAGTTTTATTTTATTAATATGAAACTGACGGGAGAAGAGCAGGGCGGTAACAAGGCGTCATTTGCAGTTATTAATTTAAAAGACCCGTCAAGCAAGAGCTCACGAAAAGACGAAACTCTCGTTGCGTCAGTAGCTATTAAACCGTTTATATGGGTTCTATGGACCGGCGTGGTGATGCTTGTTGTGGGATTTTTCTTCTCGATGTACAGGAGAAGAAAAGAGCTGTTCATGAAAGCAAAGGCTTAATCCACAGATTAACATAGATGAAGTTGGGAACGTTTTTTAAAGTTGTGTTGGGAGTTTCCTCCCGACAAGTGTCAGGACGTAAGTCCTGACACAATAATACTTTAATTTTTTTTATATTTTATATTATTAAATATATTCTAATATTATGTTGTGCGTTATAGTATTATAATATTGCTTTTCATATTTTTTGCAAATCAGTTATTCTCACAACCGGTTGTAAATTCCATTTCATTTTCGGGTAACAGCTACTACTCCAACAACGAACTGCTCTCCGCAATGGTTACGAAACGTGATAAGCCGTTCAACAAAAACCAGTTCGACCTCGATTTAAAATCAATCAGGGAAAAATACAGGGACGCAGGTTACCTGTTGAGTAAAATATTAAAATCCGAAATTAAATATGATTCCGACACTGCAATAGTCGATTTAAGCATTTCAGTTGACGAGGGAAAAGTGGTTAATGTGGGAGCTATAAGTATTTCGGGCAATAAGATATTTTCATCAAAAAAAATATTCGGGCTTTTCGAAACGAAAGTCGGAAAACCTCTCGATGACAATACGCTTAACAACGACATAAAAGAATTACTCGATACTTACGAGAAAAACGGAATCCCTTTTGCAAAAGCTTATGTGGATAATGTTTCTTTATATTATGACGGGCAGGCGCCTAAAACCTCGGTATCCATAACAATCTCGGAAGATACAAAAGTAAAAATCGACGGAATAAAAATCAGAGGCAATGAAATTACGGATGATAATGTAATATTAAGGGAGTTGAAAATATCCAAAGATAAATTTATTTCCCGCGATGCAATGCAGAACATGAAGTTCCGGCTCGAGAAGCTTAACATATTCGAAAAAGTCGAGGACCCGAAAATCTATACGATTAAAAAAACAAATAAGACAGGTCTGCTAATCGAAGTAAAAGAAGGAAACACGAATACATTCGACGGTGTAATTGGTTATGCACCTGCAATTTCGGACAAGGAAAGCGGTTACTTCACGGGATTGATTAATTTATCTTTCAGAAATATTTTCGGAACGGGCAGGAGAATTGATGCAAGATGGCAGAAGCCCCTGAAATCGACTCAGGAGCTGGAATTTAAATATACTGAACCATTTATATTCGGACTTCCGATAAATCTGAATTTCGGATTCCTGCAGAGAATACAGGATACTTCATATACACAGCGGAAAATTGATTTAAAAGGTGATGTGTTTCTTAGTGACAGATTCACCCTGAGTTTTATCGGCGGATATGAAAGAGTAATCCCTCCCGATGATTCTACAGGAACATTTGTTATTTCCGATTCGAGAGTTCTGTACGGAGGATTTGAATTAAAGTATGATTCACGCGATAACGTTTACATTCCCCAGAGCGGAATAATTTACAGGCTTGCATATTCTTACGGGGATAAAAAAATCAACAGCAATAAAAGCATAGTCATAAATTCCTCGAACAGCAATTTCTCAATTAAAAAATATTCGATGGACCTCGAAGTGTATTCATCATTTTTCAAGAGACAAACATTGCTTCTTAAATTTTTCGGAGGACAGACAGTTTCGGAGAGGCTCGAAGACGGTGATTTTTTCAGAATCGGCGGAAATAAAAATATCCGCGGATACAGGGAAGAGCAGTTTCTTGCATCACAGCTTGCATACAGCAATACCGAAATCCGATATTCCGTTTCCAGAAAAAGTTTTATCTACGGATTTTTTGATTACGGATATTATTTCCGGCCGGAAGATTTAATTAATGTAATACCAAAGCAGGAAGGATTCCTTTACGGCTACGGACTAGGCATCCGGCTGGAAACAGCAATAGGGCTGGTCGGAGTTAATTACGCTCTCGGTAAAAGCGATGGTCTATCGGACGGAAAAATAAACTTCGGATTAATCAATGACTTTTAAGAGCAGAAGCTAGAAGTTAGAAGCTAGGAGTTAGGAGATAAGAGATAGTTAAATACAGTAAATGATTAAATGAAGATCCTTTAGATTCTAACTTCTAAATTCTAACTTCTAAATTCCAGTTTCTAACTTCTGCTCTTCTAACTTCTAACTCCTAACTTCTAACTTCTGCTCTTCTAACTTCTAACTTCTGCTCTTCTGACTTTTAAAAAATATCAATTTTTAGTATTTTACAATAGAAATAAAAGCAACAGCTTCAAAGCAAGGACAACTCAAAAAATTCCCGGTACTTATTTCCCGGTCACGTCCGATGTGTTAATAGAATTTTTACTAACATATTAAATAAAGAAAGAAGATAACTATATGAAAAGTAAAATCAGCAGGGTTTTCGAAAATACAAAAGATTTTGTCGGAATTACAATCGGGTGCATAATATTTGCTATGGCGTATGCGTGGTTTCTGATTCCGTTTAAAGTCGCCCCCGGCGGTGTTGGCGGAATAGCAACTGTATTATTCCACATGTTCGGCTTCCCTGCAGGTGTATCGATGATGGTAATTAATATTCCGCTGTTTGTTGTTGCGTGGTTAGTCCTCGGAAAGCAATTCGGATTCCGCTCATTTTACGGAATGATGGTTGGCTCTTTTTTCGTGGATTTATTTTCACCTCATGTTTTATATAAAAGCTGCCCGTTCTTCAAGGATATTATTAATACAAAATTCTGGGCATTCACGGATAATATTCTTCTTGCATCCATTGCGGGTTCTGTAATGCTGGGTGTGGGGCTTGGAATTATATTCAGATTTTACGGCTCGACAGGCGGTACGGATATTCCGGTTGCAATGCTTAAACAATATACGGGTATGTCAATCGGAACAGGTTACTGGGTAATAGAAACATTAATCATTTTTTCCATAGGTATTGCATTCAAAGATTTAAATCTGGTTATTTGGGGATACCTGAATTTATTTATCACAACTAAGATAGTGGATTTAACGGCGGAGGGAGTGCCGTATGTAAAGGGTGCATACATCGTCTCAACCTGCGAGGATGCGATTAAAGCAAGAATACTTAAAGAGCTCGACCGCGGAGTAACAATCTTTTTGGGAAGAGGCGGCTACTCGGGAAAAGAGCAGGACGTTCTATTCTGCGCAGTTAACAGAAGACAGGTAACGCAGCTTAAAAGAATAGTAAAGGAAGAAGACAAGAATGCGTTTATGATTTTAATGGATGTTTACGATGTGCTCGGCGACGGATTCAAAACAAGAATGATTGATTTCCAGAAACCGGCTAAAGAAACAATGAATAATGAATAATTAGTAATGAGTAATAAAAACCAATTGTATCGGAGAGTCTTCCCGATTTATTGAGAAGACTCACTAGAAAAATAATCATTTAATTAACACCATCTTCTTCGTATCCGTAAAATCCCCTGCTTGAATTGTATAATAATAAATCCCGCTTGGTAATTGGTTATTGGTATATTGGTTAATGGAAAATTGTATTTCATATATACCCGGTTTTTGAATTTCATTAACCAATGTTGCAATTTCTTTTCCAAGTATATCGAATACTTTTAATGTTGTTAGTCCGTTTTTTGTTATTTTGTATTTAATATTTGTCGAAGGATTAAAGGGATTCGGGTAATTATTATAAAGTTTATATTCAGTCGGAATTTCGGAAGAAATTTGATGTATTCCTGAAAAATTTATTGTCTTAAAATTCCAAACAGAAGAATATGTTCCCTGTCCCCCGATATTCACTGTGGATACCTTCCAGTAATAAATTGTATAATAATTAAACTTTCCGGGAGGAATGGTAAGTTCAGATGAAACAACTATTGTATCAAGAATACCTGTAATCAGGACTCTGTATGATGTTGCTCCTGCCACATCTGACCAGTCAAGTGTTGGGGTTAAAGAAATATTTACTGAATTATTCGGAGGATATAATAAAGTAGGTGGAGGAAGTGTCGGAGAAATCGTCGTAAAATTACAAACACTTGACCAGTTACCTGCTCCACAAGGAGGACCAACGCTGCACATTCTCCAGTAATAAGTCGTGTTATATTCAAGAACTATTGATCCAATCGGTGTTGTATCACATACAATCAACGGTACAAAGGTTGGAAATTTTGAAATCTGGAGAATATAAGCAGTTGCTCCGCCAACACCGTTATAGCTAAATAAAGGTGTATTTGATACATTAATAGAATTGCATGGAGGCGTTAATAATACAGGAGGATTTAGAAGCGTCCCGCCCCTTACTCTTCTTACGGGAGTATATGAACTTGAGCCGTAACTGTTTGATGCTCGTACGTGCCAATAGCAGTATGTAGCCCCGCTAATTATACCACCTGGTAAGGTGTATTGTGACACATTTAAATCTTCATCGATAACTAATGCTGTAAAATTTATATTTAATGAAAACTGTATCTTATATGAAGTTGCTGTCGGCACATCATTCCAATCGAATATGTATGGCGGACATAGAGTTGCGCTGTCTGCGGGAGAAATTATTATCGGAACTCCCGGAACCTGTGAATATAAATTTGCCGTTGCGAAAATAAGGAAAGCTAAAAGGAATATCTTTTTCATTTTGTTCTAATTAAAATTATTCAAAACACTTTTTGAAAATTTTAATATCTTCGAAAAATTCTATTCATTCAAAATCATATATGAAATATATGATAATCTGAAACCCCATAACTCATTAATCTAAAAATTCCTTTTTAATATGCAAGAAAGATATTGTGAGATAATCAACCTGAAAAGTGCTTAAATAGGTTACCAAGCAGGAGCTTGGTAACCAGATGAAAAACATTAAATCTGTGTAAATCAGTTCTATCTGCGTTATCTGTGGTCTAAGGCTCTAATAAAACTTCGGGAATCCTTTCGGATTTGTTTCGCTCATAATTTCATAAACCGCCTTGAAAACATCCTCAGCACTTGGCTTGGAGAAATAATCCCCATCTGCACCGTATGCAGGTCTGTGAGCTTTCGCACTCAGGGCAACAGGTTTAGAATCGAGATACTTATATCCGCCCTGTGCATCAAGCACCTGCTGCATCATATAAGCCGAACCGCCTCCGGGTACATCTTCATCGAGGAATAAAACCCTGTTAGTTTTTTCGAGTGATTTCACAATCACGCCGTTTAAATCAAACGGCAGAAGCGTCTGAACATCAATAAGTTCGACCGATATTCCTGTTTTCTTTAATTTTTCCATTGCAGATTTTGCAATATCTACGCAGGCTCCGTAAGTTACAAGCGTAACATCGCTTCCCTGCACGAGCACTTCGGGCACACCAAGCGGTAAAGTTATATCACCGATATTTGCGGGTAATTTTTCCTTTATCCTGTATGCGTTTAATCTTTCTATAATCATTCCGGGTTCATCGGATTTTAAAAGAGTATTATAAAATCCCGCAGCCTGTGTCATGTTCCTCGGAACGCAAATATGCAATCCGCGGAATGCATTGATTACCATTCCCATCGGTGAGCCGGAGTGGAAAATACCGACCAGCCTGTGCCCGCGAGTTCTTATAATCAGCGGAGCTTTCTGTCCGCCTGCAGTTCTGTACCTGAGATTTGCAAGGTCATCGCTTATTATCTGCAGTGCATATAATAAATAATCAAGATATTGAATCTCAGCAATCGGTTTTAATCCTCTGAGGGATGCACCTATTCCCTGCCCGATAATTGTTGCTTCGCGGATTCCCGTATCAGTAATTCTAATGTCTCCGTATTTCGCCTGCAATCCCGCCATTCCCTGGTTAACATCTCCGAGTTTTCCCACATCTTCGCCGAAAGAAATTATTCTCGGGTCGCGTTTAAATGCTTCATCGAAAAATGCAAGAAGAATTTCTCTTCCCGCTACCATCAATGAATCATTATTATATATTGGTTTAATTTCTTTTACGTTTAGTGCACTCTCCGCTGTTTCGCTGTGGAGGTGAGTATTAAATCTCACTTCATTTTCTCTCAGAAAATTATTCTGCCATTGAATAAGTTTTTCCCGTGCCTTGCCCGATTCATCTTTTGTTGCAAGCAGAACGTCAAAAGCCGCTTGTGCATTGACTTTATGCTCTGTATCAAGATTGCTCTGCATCCATTTATTAATTTCATTTACCCTTGCGGCATTTTTACTTGTCGCAGAAATTTCACTGAATATTTTACCGAGTTCAAGCCGTTCTTTCCTTATCGGGTTACCGAATTCTTCCCACGCTTCTTTCTGGATTTGCTTTACATTTACTTTTGCATCTTCTTCTATTTTATTCAGTTCTTCTTCCGTTGCAATTTTTTTACCGAGTATCCACATTCTCATTTGCTTTATGCAGTCAAAATCCAGTTCCCACTGCAGTCTCTCTTTTGTTTTATATCTCTCGTGCGAGCCGCTTGTAGAGTGTCCGAGAGGCTGGGTCATTTCGGTAATATGGAAAATCGCAGGAATATGTTTTTCGCGTACTATTGCAATTCCCTCTTTATACATTTTAATTAATCTCTCATAATCCCATCCCGGAGTGCGGTATATATTATAG
>Ga0224522_1000660_pt1 | contig 10733 bp, 5 predicted proteins | sample CFST25metaG_FD_182733 | JGI IMG/M metagenome (GOLD analysis project Ga0224522, IMG submission 182733) | Peat soil microbial communities from Stordalen Mire, Sweden - C.F.S.T25 | ecosystem: Environmental > Terrestrial > Soil > Wetlands > Peat | place: Sweden: Norrbotten County, Stordalen Mire...
ACTTAACCCGGTAGCAAAGATATAGTTTTCCAATTCTTTCCAAAAATAACTTTTCGTTAATTATATGTAGTCACTCATTTTAATTTTAAAATGAAAACTCCAATATGTGAAAAATGATCTAACTTTGTATGGTTTAATGCAAGGTTGTGACTTTTTTACTTGTTATAATTACAATCACAATAAGGGGATTAGAATAGTAAACAGCAATATAGACATATTGAAATAAATGGGATCAGCCGCCATTTAATACACCATTATTGCTACCAGACCAAAGACTCTGTTCGTTGAACTGAATTTTCTCATTGTTTATGCTACCATAAAACATTACACTCATTCTACCATTGCCTTTAGGTAAAGCTTCGACTGACCATTTTTATGTCAGTTGTGTGTACCATAGCTTGATTCCTTTTTTGGTATTCTTTCTAACCAAAATCTCATCATTTATATGCTGATTGGATGGTAGGACGATATTTTGCATAGATCATTTTGACCGTTGCTACCGGATTTCCATTCGTTTTCGTAGGGAATTGTTTTTGTTGGTTTACCCATTGCCATTCCCAGGCTTTGATTTCTTTTTCAAATTCTCCTACATTCAACTCTTTTCCGGATGATAATGCTTCATCAATTTTTACGAAAAATTGCTGCCATCTGGGTTTATAGAAATCGCTCAACAGGCCACTCCATTGTCTGCTTGAATATTCATGTAAAGGACTATCAGCACCGCCCCATAAGGTTATAAGGTCGCGGGCATTTCTTTCATACAATGCTTTTTCTGCATTATTCGTACCCCATCGTGTGGCATCAGAAATCCAGGGTCCCAGTAAGAAGTCTTTTCTTGTTGCAAGCAACTTATCGAGATCATCAATTAACTCAATAAACTGATTACTGTATTTTTTGAAATCTTCCTTGTTCTTTGACTTATAGGCACTGACCCATTTTTGCTGTAAAGGCAATGCATAATTGGCTAATACCTGTCGCGTTACATCAACCAGATCGTATTGAAAACCATCACTGTTTTTGCATGAATCTATTGCTTTCATGAAATGATCCCAAGCTGTTAGTAGTTCTTTGGCAGGATAGTTAAATTTGGTTTGGGTCCATTCGGCCGATAAGTTACAGGTAGGGCGGCCCGTTATGATAGACCCTTCACCAAGAGTGATAGTCTTTCCATTATAAACGGTTGTTTTCAATATTTGCCAGGCCTCTATCGTGTTTGAATTCACATTTCCATATCGGTTCAGGATATATGTTTTAAGCCATTCATCTAAATTTATTGGTTTATTATTCCAGGTATTCTGCATCATTAGCTCATAAAGAACCGGATTCTGTTCTATGGCTTCCATCGTCAATCCGATACCCTTCATTTTACCAGATTTAGGATCATTCAATGCTATAGCAGGCTCTGTGGCAACATTTTCAAGATGACCAAAGAGGTTTCTATTGCCTCCAAAGTTGTTCAACATATTCCAGATCCATGGTTTTCCGTAAAAGGCTTCGGTCTGTTTCCAGATAGGTTGCACTTCAGCAAAGAGATCAAGAATGATCATATGGTCGTTGGGGACGGCATCGAGTAAGGCTTTTATCTGTGGGGCCTGCCAAAATTTACGATCGTTGTAAAACAGCCATCCTTGCATGACCCATACGGCTTTATTATCTGCATTCTTCATTCCTTCATAGACCTTTTTACTGAGTCCTGAAAGATATGCAGGATCATTGGAAGGAGGGTTGTTTTCATTAAAAGTGTCTGCCGAATAATAATGGTCTGTACCATAAAGTCCTTTTTGAACTTCAAGGAATCGTTTACCAATTTGAGCAAACATGGTATCCTCTGTATCAAGAATATAAGTATCCGGAAAGTCAGCGTCCCAATTTGTCTTCTTTAACTTAGCATTTGGAAATCTTTGTTTAAATGACAATGGAACATGTCCGGTAAATGCCGGTAACACGGGTTTCATGCCCAACTCACGTTCTCTTTTTACAATTTGCTGTTCCAGAGTTTTATGACTATTCATCCAACTTACCGGCAAAGGGCCACCCCACCCATCCAGATTGCCCATCCAGAACCAAGAGAAGTATGCAGGGCCTGAGAAAAAGCTGCTTAATTCATCATCTGTAAAACCCATCTCTTTGTATACCTGTCTCCAGGTATACTCTTCACCCGTAATAGACAGTGGCATATTGATGCCATGCAAAGCCATCCAATCAATCTCTTTCTCCCAGAGCTCCCAGGTCCACCAGCTCATGCTGTAATTAAACGTGCAATAGTTTAAATTATAACGGTACTCATAAGGTGTGGTTTTTTGAACTTTTACAGGAACTGATGGTAACGTTTTCGGTAAGTTAAGATTAGTTCCATTCCAGGTGATCTGACAATGACAATACTCATTTAAATAATAGTATAATGCTGAAGCAATACTTACACCATTATTACCAGATAAAATAATTTTGTTGTTTTTGCTTTCAATTGTAAAACAATCTTTTCCATCACTTTCATTTGATAATGAATTGATTACAAATTGGTTTGCATGTTGAGGAATTATTCTTTGCAAAAGTCCGGTTGATGCTTTGATATCTAACTGTGCTTTCAGGCTAAAGCTTAATACAGTGAACAGGATGAGGATAATAAATTTTTTCATAGCTACTCCATTTTTTAGACTTTCCAAAACCATTTCTTCTTATACAGAAAACAGACAAGGGCAAGTTGAATGATCAGGATGCCACATCCCAACCATACCGGGTGCCAAAGTAAAGGTGTAAAATTAATCAATCCCCCAAACAGATAGGTTGCTGTATATTCAAAATTGATTACTCCATGTGCTGCCATATAGATGAGGATTGAATTTGTGCCAATCCAGATAAAAGGTAGCGCCCATTTTTTAAAACCTACCACCTCAATAATGAGATAGAATAAAGAGAGTAGTAATAAACTCCAACCACCTGCAAACAGAACAAATGAACTGGTCCACATATTTTTATTGATAGGAAATACAATATCCCAAAGCAGTCCGATTATAAGACATATAACACCTGCTAAAGCCAACATAATTCCTTTTTTGGGAAGGGTCCATCTATCTGATTTTAATCTGAGAAACTGTCCTGTAAAAACTCCTAATAATGCAGTTGCGATGGCTGGTATCGTGGATAGGATTCCTTCCGGATCATAAACAACACGATGTAGTTTCCCAGGGAGAAATAGTCTGTCAACATAGGCTCCCAGATTTCCTTCGGGCGTTAAAACACCTGCACCATATCCCGGAACAGGTATCAACATCATTATGGCCCAATAACCCAGTAAGATAGCTGAAAACCAGATCAGTTGTGACCTTAAACTTGTATTAAGAAAAAGGATAGCCGCGAAGAAACAGGATAATGCTATTCTACCCAATACACTTGCAAAACGTGTATTCTCATACCCCTGCCATTTGAACAAACCATTGACAACCATCCCACATATAATTAATATAAGGGTGCGTTTTATCAATGATGTGTAGATCTTTTTTTTAGCCTTCTTTTGTTCAGTAGCTGATTTATCATCAAGTTGTTTTCCAAATGAGAATGGCATTGATATACCGGCAATAAATATGAAGAGCGGGAATATCATATCATAGAAGGTAAACCCATTCCAAACAGAATGATGTAGTTGATCAGACATCCAGTTCCAGCCAGGGGCATTGGTTGTCTTTGCCAGTGCGTGCACAATAATTTCACCACTGATAATCCACATCATATCAAACCCCCGTAGAGCATCTAATGATACTAAACGACCGGAGGCATTCATGTTCACGTTAGATGAAGTAATAGACTTGCTTTCCAAAATACTTAATTTCATGGTGCTGAAATAGAAAATAATAAAACCTTTCTTTTAAAAAAGATCCCGAAGTTAATAAACAACGGGATCTTTTTCACTTTATAGGATCCGGATTTTTAATCAGATCAAAGTCTGTTAATATCCTGGGTTTTGAGTCAGCTTGGGATTGTTTACCATAGCTCCTGTTGGGATTGGGAATATCCGATGGTTTGGATCTGCATCTGTTTTGAATCCCCATGAACCTTCAAACTTGCCAAAACGAATCATATCGTTTCTGTGCCATGTTTCCCATGCAAATTCACGACATCTTTCAGAATATACATCAGCTAGCGCTACTGTGGTCAAAGCAGCTGAAGTAGTTCTGTTTGCTCTCAACATATTAACCAATGATAATGCTGTTTGTCCCAGTGTTGCATTTCCACCACGAAGAATTGCTTCTGCTTTCATCAGGATGATATCCGAATAACGGAATACGGGTACATCATTATTCTGATTTCTGGAAGTAGAAGTATTGTCGGGATAGAACTTAATATTCCGATAACCCATGTTCCATGCAATTTCGTCATTACCAACATCAAACATGGTAGGATCTTGGCGAAGCGTAACGGTAGGTGTGAGGTTAACCTGATAAGTATAAGCAGCTCCACCATCAGATCCAGTATAGAACTGATTATAACCTTTCTTGGTAGTAGTGACCATAACAGGTGTTACGCCATCATTCATGTATTGTAATCCAGTGAGCCATTGATTGTTTCTGATGTCGTTAGGATCATTGAAATTAGTATAAAACTCTGGCAGGGTCATCTCAGGAGCACTTGGTGTAAAGGCCAGTCCGAATTTCGCACGTTCTGAACGAGGAACATCATAACGGGAATGATACATATTACTATTAGTGCCTGAAAGCGCAACAGCAGCCGGATCATAAGGGATTGCAAAAATAAACTCCTTCATTTGTGGTCCGTTATTCGGATAAAACATCTGGAGGTAGGTAGCTCTAGGTTCTATTGCATAGAGGTTTGAATTAATTACATTATCACAGGCAGCGATACAATCGTCATAGCGTTTGGTGCCGGTATAATATTCTGAATTCAGATACATTTTAGCTAATAAAGCATATGCGGTATATTTATTTGGCCTTCCATAAGTTGTAATTCCGGAAACCGTACTTAAATTAGGAATAGCAGCTTTAACCTCTTTTTCAATAAAATTGAACACTGTTGCACGTGGTACATTAGCATGGGGTGTAAAATCGCCATAGACAGTATCGATAGGCACATTTCCGTAAACATCCATAAACATGAAGTAGGCAAGAGCTCTAACCATCTTTAACTCTGAAAGATTGGTATTCTTGGCAGCTCCTGCAGGTTCATTTGTACTTAAAATGGAAAGCGCCTGATTAGTAGTTCCAACAACCAGTGAAAGCCAGTTCCAGCAGCTGTTTGTCCAGGGATGATCTTTTGTCCAGGTATGATAATGCAGTAACTTGTAATTCTGATTATCGTACCAGTTTCCACCAAATGCAGGAAGAATGGCTTCATCGGAACTTAAGCTTTGCATAAACCAATAATCCAATGAGAAATTACCCCTTAATGCTGCATAAGCAGGGCCTGATGCTTGAATGAATTGAATGGAATCTTTTGGAAAGACGCTGGGAGTCAATTCAGTTTTGATCGGAACATCAATCTTATGGCACGAAGCCAACATACCAATAAGCAATGCCGAGAGACCTATATATTTCAAAAACTGTTTCATAATAATTTCTTTTTCAGGTTAAAATTTAAAATGATACGTTTACACCAAATAAGAAAGTGCGGGTTTTGGGGAAGAAGTTATTTGAATCAACTCCCGGAGCATTTCCACCCTGATTAACTTCAGGGTCAACCCCTTTGTATTTAGTGATAACAAAAAGGTTATTCACCGAAGTATAAACACGGAGGCTACTAATGTATTGACTAACGTGTTTAAAGTTATAACCCAGTGTAGCATTATCTAATCTTAAATAACTACCATCTTCGATAAAACGTGACGAATACTTGTAAGCATTTACATCATTTACAGATTCGTTGGCAGCATCAACCAGAATATTGGTTGCATGGGCATTGGCAGGACGAAACAGATCGGCCCGGGTAGCATCAAAAATCTTATTGCCAAATACACCCCTCACAAATACATTGAGATCAAAATTCTTATATCTGAATGTATTGGTCCAACCTAATAACATATTGGGTTGTGCGCTTCCGGCATAATGATAATCTTTGCCAATAACCGGAGAAGTAGTTAAACTTCCGTCAGAAGCAACATATTGAGAAACACCTGCTGCATTCTTACCGGCATATTCCAGTGTAAAGAATTCGCCCAATGGTTTTCCGGCTTTTAAGATTTGCAAAGTACTTCCAGTTTGTCCACCACCCTCTGGTTGAGTGATTCGAACAGAGTCTCCACCATTAAACAATGGTGTTTTCATGCTTAAAATTTCATTAACGTTATGTGCAATATTCACATTTGTAGACCAGCTAAAATCTTTACCACTGGTGATCATTGCATTTAAAGTCACTTCAATACCTTTATTGCTCATGCTACCACCATTGGCAACTATTGATCCAACAGGAACAAGAATGGGATCTACTGCATAATTAAAGATCATATCAGTAGTCTTTTTGTTATACCATTCCACTAAACCACTTACCTTGCCTTTTAAAATAGAGAAGTCCAATCCTAAATTGGTAGTAGCTGTCTTTTCCCATTGTAGATTAGGATTTGCAGCCTGGACAGGTCCATAGGCTCCAACCTGAACACCATTGTAGTAATAAGTTCCATTGCTACCCGACATAAATTGGGGAGTATAAGGATTGAAACCGGCTGAATTACCTGTGACACCATAGCTGCCTCTTAATTTCAGGTCACTAAAGATGTTTTGGCCCTTCATAAAGCTTTCCTGACTAATTCTCCATGCCACACCAACGGCCGGGAAATACCCCCATTTTTTGTTATCCCCGAAAACAGAACTACCATCTCTTCTTACAGAGGCCTGCAGTAAATATTTCTCCTTATAATTATAGTTTAAACGTGCAAAATCAGAAATCAAACGTGTTTCCTGATAAACCTGGTCAGCTCCAAAATTAACACGATAGCTGGATATTGCATAGGGGTTACTTAATGCCAGATTATTAAAACTTAGGTTATCAACCGGGAAGTTAGTAGAAGAAGCCTGGAAGCCATCACCATTGATATTGCCTTGCCATGAATAACCTACAACAGCATTTACAGCATGATCACCAATTTTTCGATCCCATGAAAAGAATGTTTCTAAGATTTTATTGCTGTTTTGGTATGAACTTCGCAAAGCAGAACCATTTGATCCGAAATTGACCAGAGAGTGTACTGCAGGAGGATCAGGATTATTATAAAAGTTAGCACTGTTATATTGGGCGTAATAACTATCATAATACTCACCATGTAACGAAGCTTGGTTTTGATATGAAATGTTAAGGTTATAAGTTAGACCAAAAGGTAATTTCACTTCTGTTGTAAAACTGGCAACCAAGTTATTGTATTTGGTTTGGTCAGTGCCATGGTTTATCATTGCAACAGGATTAAAGTATCCGGTGTTTGTGAAGTTTTCGAAATATGAACCATTTGCATTTAAAACCGGCGATACTGGTAAATGATTAACGGCCTGTAATAAGACGGTACCTAATTGTGGTACATTATCTGCAACACTGTTTGAATTGGATATCGATAAACCAAATTTCACTTTATCGTTTAAAGCCATTTGTTCCAATGACAGACGAGCAATGACACGTGATAAATTACTTCCAAGGATGATCCCCTCTTTTCCAACATAATTGATACTGGCGCTATAGTTACTATGGTCGCTGCCACCACTGAAAGAAAGGTTATGATTAGTTGAGATAGCCTGATTTCGCTCTATGGCAGTTTGCCAGTTTGTATTAGCACCTTTATCGTCTGCAGGTGTGAAAGATTGATTGGTCTTTGTGACAAATGCTCTCAGTTGGGTTGCATTCATCATATTTAATTGGTTCGAAACATTTTCAATACCGACATATCCGCTATAGGTTACCTTCATGGGTCCTTTTGATCCTTTTTTGGTGGTAACCATAATTACCCCATTGGCAGCACGATTTCCATAAATAGCGGTTGCAGCAGCATCTTTTAAGATATCGACAGAGGCAATATCATCAGGGGCGATTACAGAGATATCGGCACCGGGAACACCATCAATAACATAAAAAGGTGCCTGAGAACCATTAATGGTAGAAGATCCACGTAATACAATGGCAGCCTGTTTATTGGGGTCGCCACTTACAGAGATATTTAAACCCGGAACTTTACCCTGCAGCAATTGTCCGATATTGGTGTAGGTTCCATTATTAAGTTCCTTTGCGTTAACAGTGGTAATAGCACTGGATAGCATCTTACGTGAACTTTTCCCATAACCAACAACCACAACTTCATTCAGTTGCATAGTTTTCTCTTTCAGAGAAATATCAATTTTACTTAAGCCATTTACACTAATTTCAGTCGGTTCAAATCCAATAAACGAAACAACTAAAACGGCATCAGAAGATTTAACATCAATTTTGAATTTACCATTCACATCAGTAATTGCAGCATTCTGTGTGCCTTTCTCTATAATCGTGGCACCAACTATGGGTGAATGATCTGTACCTGAATATACCGTTCCGGTTACCTGAAATTTCAACATCCCTTTATCAGAAATGACAATAATTTTGTCAAGGACAGTATAAGATAAATGGGTGTTTTTAAATGCCTTGTCAAGAATTTCGTTGATAGTGGCATTTTTCATGTTCAAATTAACCTCGGTATTGGTATTAATCTGATTGTCCTTATAGAAAATATTAAAGTCACTCTGGTCTTCTATGGCTTTAAATACTTTTCCGATTGTGGCCGAGGAGAGATTCACATTCAACCTTTTCTCTTGTGAATAGGTTGCAGCCGTGAGGTTAATTACAGCAATTACGGTCAACAGTAGAGTTAACTTCATAATCCTAAATAATTTAATTACGTGTTTTGATGATGAAAAAAAACACAGATGTAATTCTTTTTTCATAAATTTGTAAGTCTTTAAGTTAATAACTGATCAAGTGTTATTGATTTTAAACAAATCGCATTGTTTGAAGGCATGGATCGGGGAACGTTGGCGCGTTTTCCGATTCTTTTTTTACCCATTTTTCCCTTTTTAATCCATAGGCTTTTCTTTTTTATATTGTTTGTTGTTTTCTTTTACTTTTTTAAATTAATATACACATCGTTTAACTTGATAGTGTAGCTAATCGGAGTAGTGATTTTTATTGCTTCCAGAACCTGTGCAAGCGGTTCGTTGTGAGTGAATTTCCCGGTAAATCTTTCTTTTAATAATTCATCGTTCTGCAGGTGTATCGTTACACCATACCATCTTTCCAATTTTGTTGCAATCTCATCGAAAGTCTCACTGGTGAAGTATAATTTCTGTTCTTTCCAGGCAGTTTGAGATTCAGTATTCGTTTGAGCAAGTAGTATGTTTTCATCCGTATTGACTGCAATGATGCTATCCTTTGTGATTTTCTGCTTATCGAGGCTCAGTATCTTTGAAAGATTAGGCCTGATGTCGTCTTTAAAGAAGATCGATTTCTGGTTTGGTTTTAAAATGGCCAGGGTTTTTTTTGTAGCAACTTGCTCAATCGAAACCACACCATTTATCAAAGTCGTTTCTACAAAACGATCTGTGGGATAGGATTTCACGTTAAAAGCAGTACCAAAAGCTTTGATATCAATTTTCCCGGTCTTTACAACAAAAGGTTTATGGGGATTCTTTGTAACCTCAAAAAAGGCCTCTCCCGATAAGGTGACATCTCTTTTTTCCCCGTTATAATCTGAATAATAGGTCAGGTTACTGCCTGAATTGAGCCATACCTTAGTGCCATCGGGTAAGACAATCTGTGTTTTTGACCCTCTGGGTGTAATAACTTCATTTTTGGAAACTAAAAATCTATTTGAAGATGTTAACCCAAAAACCAACCAGGACAAACCAACAGACACAATAACAATAGAGGCTATTTTTAGGAATGAATAGAGTTTGTGAATTCTCTCTTCTTTTTCTTCTTTTTCTTCATTTTTCTCTATTTGGGTTTTAAACCGCTCCCATGATTCATCGCTTTTAAAGCGATCTTCAGTTGCAGCATGACTTACTTCCCAAATATCTTTCATTTCGAAAAATAACTTTTTATTAGATTTACTCTCTTCAATCCAGTTTACCAAACACTCTTTTTCCTCTGCCGAAGCCTCTCCGGTAAGAACTCTTGTAATTAATGCAATATCGTTGTTAAGATTTTTCATAGTCGTACATATTATAGAACAATGAAGCGTGGATTTACCCCCCCCGCTTTTAAAGGAAAATTTCAATAATTTTTAAAATAATTTTAATAACAATAAAATGAGTATAAAATAATCTTTTAACGCTTCACGCATTTTCTGTAAAGCCTTGGAGATGTGTTTTTCAACGACAGAAATGGAAATATTAAGTTCTTCAGCAATTTCTCTGTTCTTAAAACCTTTCTGGCGGCTAAGTTCAAAGACCTTTCTGCACTGATCGGGTAATCCTGAGATGACTTCATCTATTTTAACCTCCAGTTCGAATAAACTTTTTGCTGTGCCATGTTCCGTATTGTAATATTCAAGTTCTATTAAGGCAAGTTTATGCTGGATAATCTGGTGATGTTTTTCGGTTATCCTTTTATAATTTATATAGTTTAAACATCTATTGTGGACCGAACGAAAAAGATATGCTTTTAATATCGATTCTGATCCCAAATCAAATTGTTTCTCCCAAAGATTGGAAAAAATCTCCTGTACAATATCTTCTGCGACAAAATCTTCGGCTATAAATTTGCAAGCATAGTGGCAC
>Ga0224522_1000662_pt1 | contig 10731 bp, 8 predicted proteins | sample CFST25metaG_FD_182733 | JGI IMG/M metagenome (GOLD analysis project Ga0224522, IMG submission 182733) | Peat soil microbial communities from Stordalen Mire, Sweden - C.F.S.T25 | ecosystem: Environmental > Terrestrial > Soil > Wetlands > Peat | place: Sweden: Norrbotten County, Stordalen Mire...
ATAATTACCAATTCCTGAAATATAATAACCACCACAAAAAACAGTATTTTCATTTATAAAATTAACATTTGTAAAATTATTGTATCCTGCATAAACAACAATCCAATTTATTCCGGAATTTGATGTATAAAAAATTCTATTGTAATAGCTGACAGCAACTCCATAGTTACCTGAAAAAGATATACCATTTATTGGATAAGAAAAACCAAGATTTAAATTAATCCAGTTAATACCTCCATTTGTCGTTTTTATTATATCTCCATTTGAACCTCCTGCGAATCCTGTTTCGTTATTAATAAAGGAAATACATAATAAATTATAATTGAAGTTAGTATTAATTTGAAACCAGTTTAAACCAGCATTTGTTGATTTGAAAATAAAGCCACTATCAGAGGATATATATCCTCTGATACTATCAGGAAAAGAAATTGAATACAGATTCTTGTTTACATTCAAATTCACGATAAACCAGTTTATTCCTTGATTAGTTGTTTTTATTAATGTGCCTACATTACCAACACAGAATCCCGTATTTTTATTTATAAACTTACTGTCATTTAATGAGCTTCCTGTAGGTGCGGGACTTAAATAATTCCAAAGAAATTGGGAATTGATATTAGTGGTTACCAAAAAAACAAAAATTGCAATTAAGATTAACTTTTTCATTTTAATAAATATTAAATTAGAAAAGTTTTAAATGTTTGGAGAACCAATATACTATAAAATAACTTTCTTCCCCGTTGGTATCGTATAATGAAACTTAAGGAGAGTTTGGGATTAAATCAAGTAAGAATTTCATCAATTATGAATTATGAATTTTGAAACGTAGTTCAGCGAAGCTAATGCTGAATGAAAAAGGGATAAAAAAAGCGGTCAGATACTTACCCAACCGCTTTGATATTTAAGATATTTCTTATTTACATTATTGTAAAAATCTAAAGTGTGTAATTTTCGAGATAATGTGCGACTCGCATTGCGAAGCTTCCACCGAGGGCACCATCGATTAATCTGTGGTCGAATGATAGTGTAAGATACATCATAGGTTTAATCACTACGAAATCTCCTTCGGTAGTTTCCAGCACTGTCGGGCGTTTTTTCGCGGCACCGACTCCGAGTATTGCAACCTGAGGCTGGTTGATTATCATAGTTCCCATAATGTTACCGAATACACCGTAATTTGAAATCGTGAACGTACCTCCCTGAATTTCATCGAGAGAAAGTTTCTTTACTCTAGCTCGCTTTCCCAAATCGTGAATAGCCCGGGCAAGTCCTACCAGGTTTTTTCCGTCTGCTTCTTTTATAACAGGCACGATCAGTCCGCCGTTTTCCATAGCAACGGCTATGCCGAGATTTATTTTACTTCTTGAAATCGCTTTGAATGGAACGGATGAATCATCTATCACCGAATTTATTAGAGGAAAATCTTTTATGGCTTTTACAACTGCATCGCAGATGAAAGGCATATAAGTAAGTTTGAATCCTTCTTTCTCTTCAAACTCAGCCATCATAGATTTTTTTATTTTTTCAACAGCGCTTAAATCCACATCCACCATAGTATTTACGTGCGGGGATATCGTAGCCGATGCAACCATATGCTCTGCCATTTTCTGGCGTATGTTATCGAATTCCGTGACGGAGATTCCTTCTTCATCAAAACTGAATACTTGTTTCGGCAATTCGGCAGGTTTTTTCGGAACTGCTGTTACTGCTTTTGCCGCCTGTTCGATTTTTGGCTGCTGAGGAGGTGCTGCAGATGTTCTGTTTTTTACATAATCAAGGATATCCTTTTTTGTGACTCTTGCATTTTGTCCCGAACCGCTTATTTTTTCGAGTTCGGACATCGAGATTCCTTCTTTTTTAGCAATGTTTAAAACCAGTGGCGAATAAAATCCGCCATCTGAAACTTCAGATTCAGCCTGTTTAACGGGTTCAGCAGGCTTTGTAGTTTCAGCAGGCTTTACTTCAGGAATATCATCGGTAAAGTCTTTTACATTTGAAACGGAGGGCTCTTTCGCAGCGGGAATTTCTGCACTAGCATCAGTATCCATTCGTGCAATCACTTTACCGATTTCAATCACATCACCTTCTTTAAATAAAAGTTCGGTCAGCACCCCGTTTTCGGGAGCAGGTATTTCGGTATCGACTTTATCTGTTGAAATCTCCAGGATAGGTTCATCCCTTTCGATTTTATCACCGGCTTTTTTAAGCCATTTTAAAATAGTACCTTCCATAATGGATTCGCCCATCTTTGGCATTATAATATCGAGTGTCATAAATATTTAGATTTATATTTTTTATTATATTAACACAAAGGAGTTAAACCTATAAATTAGATAGATTTAAATATTATATTTTCGTTACCAATTTGAAATCTTTTTGTCTTTGTGTTTCAGTTTTAATAACAAAAAATACCGAATAAAATTCACTTAAACTACTTCAAATAACGAACTTATTGATTCGTTAAGGTTTGTCCTCTTAATTGCTTCGGCAAAAAGAGAAGCAACAGATTTTAATTCGATTTTATCGGAAGAGCAATGGAGCGGAATAGTATCCGATACATATAGTTTTTTTAACGGAAGGTCATTTATTCTTTTTATGGCTTCACCGGATAAAATCGGGTGTGTACATGCGCCATAAACTTCGAGGGCTCCTTTATCTTTCAGAGCTGTGACTGCATTTACGAAAGTACCTGCAGTATCTATTAAATCGTCTATGATTATGACATTTTTTCCTTTCACTTCACCGATTATGTTCATCACTTCTGCCACATTTGGTTTCGGACGGCGTTTATCGATTACGATTAAATCAGCGTGAAGTCTTTTTGCATAAGCTCTTGCCATCTTAATTCCGCCTACATCTGGTGAGGCGACAGCAAGATTGGGAATCTGCAAATCATAAAAATATTTCAGGAAAACTGCCGAACCATAAAGGTGGTCAACGGGAATATCGAAGAATCCCTGAATCTGAGCTGCGTGCAGGTCCATTGTAATAACCCTGTCTGCGCCTGCTTTTTCAATCAGGTTTGCAACGAGTTTTGCCGTGATGGATACTCTCGGCTGGTCCTTCCTGTCCTGGCGTGCATAACCAAAATATGGAATTACCGCTGTAACGCGAGATGCTGAAGAGCGCTTTGCAGCATCAATCATTATAAGCAGTTCCATCAAATTATCGGAAGGGGAGTTTGTTGACTGCACCACGAATACATCGCAGCCCCTGATATTTTCATTATACTTAATCCAGATTTCTCCGTCTGAAAAAGTCTTTATATCGATGTCTCCCAATTCGAGATTCAGCTTCTTGCATATATCCTTTGCTAAGACAATCGAATTCGTTCCCGAAAAAATTTTTAGGTTTGGCATTTTATAAGAAGATTATGTTTATCAAAATTATGAAAACGAAAAGAATAATTCAATTGTAATTTGAGAACAGTAAAAAGTAAAAGGCAGAAAGTAAAACAGTCAATCGCAAATCTTACGGATTACTTTTTATAAAATTCAGATATTTTCTCACAAATATACTCAACTGATTCAGGCGGTATATTCGGCCAGCTTGGAAGATTAATACCCCTGATAGCTATATCTTCCGCAACAGGGAATTTATGATACTCGTGTGCAAACATTGGCATCGTATGAACAGGGTAAAACGTCGGTCTTGTCTCGATTCCTTCCTGTTTCAGAAAATCGCGCAGAGCATTTCTTGCTTTTACGTTTTCGGTTAAAATCGAATACATCCAGTAAGTATTAAAAACATTTTTATCTTCACCGTGCGGTATAACCGGTAGTCCTTTCAGCATTTTATTATATTTTTGAGCAAGTTCTCTTTTCATTTTAATATGTTCATCGGCTTTTTCAAGCTGGGCGAGTCCGATAGCTCCGCAGATATTAGTCATCCTGTAATTATATCCGATAACATCGTGCCAGTATTCCCTGTCCCTCGATACACCGTGCATCTTCAGGTGATATGCTTTGTCATATAAATAAAAATCGTTCGTAACGAGCATACCGCCTTCACCCGTTGTTATGGTTTTATTGCCATAAAAACTGAATATAGAAATATTTCCGAAAGTTCCTGCATATTTATCTTTATACTTCGAGCCGAAAGCTTCTGCACAATCTTCGATGATAAATAATTTGAATTCTTCTGCAATTTTGCAAATCTCATCCATCTCGCACGGATGTCCGTATAAATGCACGGGCATTATTGCTTTTGTTTTGGAGGTGATTTTTTTCCTTATATCATCGGGGTCAACCTGCCAGGTGGATGCGAGTGAATCAACGAAAACCGATGTTGCGCCGGTATATAAAATCGAACTGACTGATGCAATGTAAGTAAAAGTCGGGACAATAACCTCATCACCCCTGCCTATTCCGAGTGTTTCTAGTGCAAGGTGCAATGCAGTAGTTCCGTTTGAAATCCCTGTTGCATATTTAATGCCAAGGTATTCAGCAAATTTTTCTTCGAACTGCTTAATGTATTTTCCTTTTGAGGAAATCCAGTTGGTATCGAGACATTCATTCACGTATTTTTTTTCATTACCGCCGAGCCACGGCTGGTAAATAGGAATTTTTATACTCATTGTTTTTTGTAATTATTTACTAAATCAACAATTTTTTTCAAATCAATCATTTCTATGCATTCAAGATTATACGGGCAGACTCTTTTCCAGCAGGGAGAGCATTCGAGGTCTTTCTGGTAAAGTTTTTCGCCGTTTCCGTAGAGTTCTATTTCAGCCCAACAGGAAAGTCCGAACCAGGCAATAATATATTTCTGCAAAGCAATTGCAAGATGCATTCCGAAGCTGTCACCTGAAATAACAATATCGGGTATGCTCATAAAGCAGGCACCGCGGCGTATTCCCATTGTTGTTGGAGTATTTATTATATTTTTCTTATCCTCTTTGTTGAATGCGTTGTAAATCTGTTCATTTCTTTCAGTATCTTCTCTACCCCCAAGTAGTATTATTCTGAGATTTTTATTTTTCAGTAATCCTGTTATAATTTTAATTTGCTGTTCGATTGTCATTTTCTTATTCGGGAAAAGTTCGGAGCAGCCCGTATTAAATCCCACATAAACTTTTTTATCATCGAATGAAATTTCTTTTTTGTAATTTGATATGAACTGTTTTTCTTCGTCCGAGAAATTAAATACATAGGGGTCGAGCTTGTATTCGAGTTCAAATACTTCGTGAATTATATCCACGCCGCTTCTCGTATTTTCCCTGAATTTCTTTTGGTCGTCAATTCCGAGTATATAGCTGTACATTGCACCTTCATTTGCCGGGATTATTATTCCGTCTTCATTAAGAAGAAATCCAAGTTTCTTTTTTGCATTAACTTCGTTTGTAAATGCGCAGGCGTAAACCGATTTATCCGCATTCATCACATAATCAAATTTAATATTCTTAAGTATCATCCTGTTTTCATCAGTCCAGGTAAAAACTTTATCTATAAGAGGATTATACAGCAATATTTTCTCTGCATTGGCAAGAGTTATCCAATATATCGTGCTGACAGGAAATTTTCTTTTTATTGCATGAAGTATCGGGGTGTTATCAAGTACATTTCCCAGCGCATCGAGTGAAACGATTAATATCTTCGTTCCCATTCCTGCATTCTCATCCGCACATCCGCTCTCAAAGCAATTATAGTAAGGCTTACAGGGTTTATATCCTGAATAATTCTTGCACTTTGGTATTTTTAAATCTTTAAAATTCATTATTATTTTTTAATTTCAATATGTTTTATAACCTCTTCTATTTGAATTCCGTCTTCAAAATTACAAATATTCTTGTCATTACTGCAATGAGAATCGCAGTATTCTTTTGTTACTTCGAGATTAATTGATTTTTTGTTAAGAACTCCCCAATGTTTTGCACAATTTATGTTTCTGTGGCAGTGAATTCCAATGCATTTTATATTCAGCGCATCAGCAAGATGAATCGGTCCTGTGGAAGAGCATAGCATTAAGTCTGTTCCTGAAATTACTTTTATAAGTTCTCTCAGATTTGTAATCTTATGAGAGACATCCATGACTCTTTCATCATTTAAGTTTTTTATTTCTTTTCTGAATCCGTCTGTCATTTCGAGTGCAGTAAGCATTAAGTTAAGGTTTCCATCCGGGAATTTTTTCAGTATACCTTTTACAAGGTCCAGATATTTTTCTTCTCTCCAGTTCGGAGCGGAGTTCTTTGAACCTGTATGCAAAATAATTTTAAAAGTATTTTCATTGATACAGCGTTCTTCATAAAAATTATTGGTCCATTCTTTTTCATCTTCAGTTGCAAAAATCTCGGGTTGTATATTATCGGTAATTACACCTATTTTTCTTGCAAGGTCCATGCAGTAATCCGCTTCGTGCCTGAGCGGAATATAATTTTTCCTTGAAACACTTTTCATAAAAGTAATTATCTCGTACAGTTTTCTTCCCACGCCAATCCTGTTTTTCACACCTGCCCTGAACAACTGGTATGCGGCTCTTTCGGTCGGAAGTACAAGCAAACCGTCAGTAAATTTATATCTTTTGATTTCCTCAATTACTTTTTTATAGGATTCATCTTTCAGGTCGTCAGTAATCATTAAATCTATGTGAGGATTATTCTCAAGTATAGCCGTAGTATTCGGTTGTGTAAGAGTAGCAATGAAAGAATCGGGAAATGTTTTTTTTATTTCCCTTACCATTGGTGTAATCATCACTACATCACCGACCCTGTCTGTTCTGACTATTAAAATCCGTTTGCTCAACTGCTCATTTATTTTTATCTATTAATATCTTAATTTTCTCTGTTATTTTTTCTTTCGGCAATTCTGTCATGCAAATGTTCCCGATTTTACATTCAAGCAGGTTGCAGTTCAAACAATCAAGTTTCTCATTTCTCACTACAAGATTATTTCCACCGAAAGGTCCCTGTGAATCAGGATTGGTCGGACCGTAAATTCCTAGTACAGGAACTCCTGAAGCTACTGCCAGGTGCAGCAATCCCGAATCATTACCGATTATCACTTTGCATCTTCTCATAAAAGCAGATGCATATTTCAAGCTGGTTTCTGGTTCGATAAATACATAATCTCCTGTTTCTTTTTTTATAAATTCACATTCTGCTCTTTCACTTTCCACTCCCCACATTAATAATATATTAACATCGTATTTTTCTTTAATTATTTTTATCAGCTCTGCGAAATCTTTAGCTTTGTATTTCTTTGTTTCCCATCCGCCGGAAATAAGTATTCCGAATATTTCTTTTTTATCTATTCCGTTTTTTATTAAAAATTTATCCGCAAAATTTTTGTGAATATCTTTAATATAAACAGCAAGCTCGTATTTTGTAATCGGAACATCTATTTTTCTGAGTGCATCGAGATTGAATTCAACATTGTGAACACTGCCGCCGCGTCCCTGAGCAATTATATTGTATGCATATTTCCTATGCCTGAAATTGAATCCTACCCTGTATCTCGCCCTGCTCCAGAATGTGACCAGAGCCGAGCGGGGGTTTCCGTATAAGTCTATTATTAAATCGTAATTCCGGGATTTAATATTTTTCATCAGGCGCCATGCTCCGTCAAATCCAAAGTTAAAAGTGAAATATCTTTTAAGGTAAGGATTATCGCTAACAATATCCCTGCAGCTTGAATGAGTAAGAAAATAAATCTCTGCATTTGGAAAATAAATTTTTAGATTTGACAACACAACAGTTGAAAGCAGAACATCTCCGATTCCCCCGAATTTTATTACAAGAATTTTCTTTATTTTATCTTTATCTAATTTCAAAAGTTATATTCCATCAAGAATTAAAAAATTGTTTTCGGTATTTGTCGATTTTATGCTACCCTTATTTTTATTTTCGTAAGAGCAATTTTTGTAAAGGAAACAAGAACCGCAGAACGGATTATTTGCCCTGCATATATTCCTGCCGAACATTATTATTGCCCTGTGTAAAAAATATTTCTTTTCTCCCGGGATTAATCGCTTTGCAGATTCAAAAGTTTCTTCTGCGGATTTAGTTTTCACAATCCCGAGCCTGTTCAAAACCCTGTGTATATGAGTATCTACAGGGAATACCTCGCGTCCAAGTGAAAAAACAAGTACACACGATGCCGTCTTAACTCCAATCCCTTTAAACTTTGTCAACTCCTTATAAACTTCTTCATCACTCAGTTTCTTCAGGTAATCAAGATTTACTTTTCCTTTCTCATTCTTTATCTGCTTAACCATCGCTTTCAAATCTTTACTCTTTGAATAAGCAAGACCGCATACCTTAATAAGATTTTTAATTTTACCAATCGGAGCACCTATCAATTCATCCCAGTTTTTAAATTCTCTTTTCAGGTTTCCAAAAGCAATGCTTGAAGTTTTATCTGTTGTATTCTGCGACAGTTTTGTTGCAATCAAAGTGTCCAGAATATCAGAAGATTTTCTATTAATACTTTTTTCAGCATAATGCTTTTCAAAAGTTGAGATAATATTATTAATTTTTTTAGAGTCCAACTTAAGATGTTGTTGCCGCATTCAGCCGTTTTAAAACCGAAAAAATAAACACACCCGAAATTACAGAAGTCAATACAAGCAAGGAAAAAGTCTGCCATAACTGCAGGTTAGCATACGGGACTGCAATCACACCCGATAAATAATTCCCAAGTGCTGTTGCTCCGAGCCATCCGCCCTGCATAAGCCCTTTATATTTTGGCGGAGCTACTTTAGCAACGAACGAAAGTCCCATCGGGCTTAAGAACAACTCTGCAATAGTTAAAGTAAAATAAGTTGAAATAAGCCAGTACGGTGACACAAGCATACTCGATACCGAGCCTCCTGTCGAATTTTTTATAAGAAGCGGACTATCCAGTGCGCTTCCGTCTTTACCTATAAATGCTACCACTACCATCAATACATATGCAAACGCAGCAATGAACATACCAATTCCAATTTTCTCCGGAGATGAAATTTCTTTTCCTTTATTAATAAAAGATGCGAAGAATGCTATAATAACAGGAGTAAGGAACACTACAAATATAGGGTTAAACGCCTGGAATGTTTCCGGGTCAATCCTGTTTGTAACGCCGAAGTTTATATATCTTGTATATAATACAATCGCACCTACGACCATCAGAACTACTCCTATAATCTTACTTGTTACTGTTTCGCTTTTTAAAATGAGGAATACAATTCCCATTATAACTGCTATCAGCGAAAGAAGCGCAGGTAAATCAAATAATATATAAGTCAGATTCGAAACGTGACTTGATGTGTAATTTTTTGCAAATAGTGTAAGCACCAGACCGTTCTGGTGGAATGCCATCCAGAAAAATATTACCGTGATGAAAACCAGTATTAATGCGACAATTCTGTCCTTAGTCTGCTTTGGAGTAAGTTCGGCGACTGCTCCTGCCTCTGTTGATTTTTTGTGAATATAGTCGGCGTGGGTGTAATATTTTTTAAATAAAAGGAATATTAAAAATGAAATCACAATTGCAACTGCTGCGATTGCAAATCCCATATTGTAAGCTCCGCTCAGCGAGGCAAGATAACTTTTTGAAAATGCAGCCAAATCAATATTCGCGTTTCCAGTCATCTGCACTGCAATCTGCTTGAACTTTGCGAGAGCATCGGCGCTGAGACTGGACTGGTCTTTTATAAAGTTGTGTGCAAATCTCGGAATGTTGGCATCATAATAATATTTATCGAACGATAAAAACAAATTCCTCATTCCCGTTGCCGCAAACGGCGCGAAAAAAGCCCCGACATTGATACCCATATAATAAATATTAAATGCGGTATCCTGTTGTTTTTTGTACTGAGGGTCTTCGTATAAATTACCAAGAAGAACGACCATATTACCTTTGAAAAATCCGGTTCCGAGAGCGATTATGAATAGTGATGAGAAAAGCAGGGGAGTTCCCGCAGCTGGATAGGATAGCAAAACATATCCGAGGAACATGACAATCATACCTGTTACAACAATTTTTCCGTAGCCGAGTCTGTCAGCGAGCAGTCCGCCTAAAATAGGCAGACCGTACACAGCTGCTAAAAATATCCCCCACACCTGTCCGATTTCCGATTCGGGAATACCGAGTTTTGCCTCAATAAACAGTGTAAATATGGCAAGCATAGTATAGTATCCGAAACGCTCACCCATATTGGAAAGTGCGAGGACATAAAGACCTTTCGGATGTCCTTTAAACATAATTTGAATTTAAAATTTGAAAAAATATTCAGTTAGATTCTCTTTCTTCAAAAAATATCTGTAAACTTAACGTTTTTAAGATAAAATTAATATGTAAAATAGTGTTCAAAAAGTTAAATCGAATATATGTCCAAATAGTAATTTTGAAATTATATGTCAGAAACTTTAATCATATTCCACAGGTTTCTATCATTGATTTAAATTTACAATTTTTAAGAAATTCTTTACAAAGCAATAAAGTTATGAAAAAATTTGCAATACTCTTTCTCTTCTTCTACACACTTACTAATTCGAGCGCTTTTTCACAATGGATAATTCAGACAAGCAGAACAAGCAATGACCTTTATTCCGTGAGTTTTGCAAATTCAAATACAGGCTGGTCAGTTGGTATAAACGGTACTATTGTAAAATCAACGAACGGCGGGATAGACTGGAACAATCAGATAAGCGGTACAAATAATCTTCTTCTTGGTGTGCAGTTCTTTGATTCCATGACAGGATGGGCTGTCGGAGACAGCGGGAAAATATTAAAAACTATTGACGGGGGGGAGAAC
>Ga0224522_1000663_pt1 | contig 10707 bp, 10 predicted proteins | sample CFST25metaG_FD_182733 | JGI IMG/M metagenome (GOLD analysis project Ga0224522, IMG submission 182733) | Peat soil microbial communities from Stordalen Mire, Sweden - C.F.S.T25 | ecosystem: Environmental > Terrestrial > Soil > Wetlands > Peat | place: Sweden: Norrbotten County, Stordalen Mire...
TTCTTAGGGTGGATGCGCGACAAGAACAAGAGCCGTCGCCTGTCGCTAGGCACCTGCGCGGGCGTTGGCAGCTCAGCGGGCACATCGACCCCATTAGAGATGAGCGCTGCCAATGGCTTGAGCCCCAGGTCTCTGATGTGCTTGGCCTCATCGAGCGAGGTGGCCTGGATGACCTGGGCGGTATTGAGCAGTTCGCGCTGGTAAGCAAAGAGCGCCAGTTGCTTCTTGAAGTGCTTTTGTGACAAGGACCAGGGCTCTAAGAAACCATGCGGGGTGATGACGCAGGGCTTGCGCTTCAGCTTGGCCAAGAACACGCCCCAAGACACCAGGGGCCGCCAGATGCCATTGACGTGGACAATGTCATAGTTGTCCATCATGTCTGGCAGATTGTCGATGCATTGCATGGTGTCCAGCAAGATGAGCCGAACGCCATGAGACGAAAGTTCAAGCGCCTCTTTCGAGACCGTGTCATCCTCATGCGCGACAATATCTACGGCAATGCCCTCGCCGCAGCTGAATTGGCATTGCTGGGGCACAGAACGGCTGGGACCGCCGTTCTTTTGAGAAAGGCTAGAGATGATGTGAAGAACTTTCATTCAATCTCCCACAGCGTGTTATTGCGCCAACATTAAGTTTCCTTACCGACTGGCCGCCAAGTAAACAGGCTACCCCAAAACTTGGCCGTTTCTTTCCAAAACACACGGGTGTGCCAGAAACCTTGTGGAACTACACTAGATTGAACTGGATAAACAGTCACCCCCTCACCAAAGAGCGCAAGCTTTTGAATAAATAGGGCGCGCGGCATATGTGACCAATCAGTGACAAGTGCAACGCTCGCAATCTTTCTCCTCCTGACCAAACGAGCAATATAACGGGCATTCTGTGTAGTGCTTCGTGCTTCTGGCTCTAGTAGCAGTTGAGCATGCAACGGCTTACCCCAGCGCGTAAAGATTGGTTGTAACTCGCGGAGAGTAGAATCGCTCACACAAAAGTAATCAAAGGCACAACGCCTCTCAAGTTTCAGGCCAAATTCAATTCGCTCTTGATCACCGCCATAAATTACCAGTAAACTGGGGGGCCCCATTACTGGGCAACGTCCCAAAAAATCAACTCGCCATTCAAAAAATGTCCATGTAAATTGACCAAGCAAAATACTCAAACCGATAAAAAGAGAAATTACTAGTATTTTTTTCATAGGCCAAGCACCAAAAACAACAATGAGAGGTAAGCTTTCAGAGATATGGAGCGAAAACTAAAATTCTACCAACTTTTGCCTAAAGCAAGATCCTTTTGCTCACGCACCTTTAAATCAATCAAATACTCATAAAATGCTTGCAGGATGCAGTAAAAAAAACCAGGGGACCCATCTAAAAAGCCTAACTTAGCAAAATATAAATATAGAAACTTTAAAAGTGGGCGCAATGGCATAAAATACGCCAAACGTTTTAGATGTTTACGCTTATTAGCTGCATCACCAGTGAATAAGCCAAACCAATTTAGATTCTCAGACCTAACTTTAAGGCACTCAATGGCTTCCATGGATGAATATCGATTGTGTTTATCAATCCATTCACTGACTCCCTTACTAAAATTATAATGATCGAAGTGATTAAGCAAAAATCCAGATTTCCCATCAACAATAGGCAAGACATGAATCGGCCGTTCAAACCGAATTTTTGTCGGAATAAAAAAACGCATTATGTGAGCCGGCGGAAAACAATGTTTAATCCAACGACCCATAAAGTAATTTTTTCTCCCGCAGTAAAAAGCGACTTCTTCACAATCACTATCTGCAATTCGGAGAATTTCTTGCTTCAGTTCAGGTGTCATTCGTTCATCCGCGTCCAAGTAAAATACCCATTTGTGCTTGAACACTATATTTGAGACAGCCCAATTTTGATGGCGAGCCCAGTCATCAAAAGGCCGCGTAACACAACGACAACCCTTTTGCCTGGCGATATCAAGCGTCCGATCAGTGCTACCAGAGTCAAGAACAACAATATCATCACACCAACCGACAGATTCAAGGCAGTCCCTAATGTTATTTTCCTCATTGAGAGTTAAAATTAAAATAGATACGCAGGCCATGGTAACCTCACCTTGAGAGAGCGCCAGCTAGAAGCGATATTGACCACAACTATTACCGAGATCCAACAGATTGCGCCGGATTACCAACAACTATATCGCCAGCATGTACGTTTTTAACTACCACAGAACAAGCCCCCACTACAGCATGATGGCCAACAGTTACACCCGGCCCAATATATGCCTGAGCTGCTATCCAAACATCATCATTTACAACAATCGGGGCCGCAACCAATTCAAACCCTTTCGAACGAAAATCATGGCTTGCTGTACAGAGGAATGCTCGCTGGCTAACCACCACTCGTGCGCCCAAACTAATAGGAGCAACATTATAACAATCGACACCAGGTCCCATCCCACTCTCATTTGCCATTAGCAAATTCTTCGGTAACCAAATGCGCGCCGTCGGATATACATGAACATGGGCACCAATCTTTGCCCCAAAAAGCCTTAGTAACAATCGCCGCCACCAATGAAATGGCCTAGGAGAAGGCAAGAAAAAAAACAGCCAAAAAATACCCCAAACCATACGAACAGCTCTATTAGTTAAACTAATTTTGTTAATGTACATTGCGGCCCTTAAGAATAGTTGATTTAAGTATGTCATCAGCAAATAAACTAAATAATAAAATACAAGATTCACCCTGATTTCAAACCACTTTTCTTCGATTAAATGAATAAGCGATAATCATGCTCAAAAAAGGATACATGGCATACTTGTGTCGCGGCTCATAGGCACCAGCAGCAGCAAGCGAAATGATAATAACCATAATCATAAGCCAATAATATGCTTCTCGGGAAAGCTTTCCTCTGAATATTTCAATGCCTAGGTAAAAATACGAAAGATACATAAGCAAAGAACCCAGGCTTTCGAAATACTCCGATAAATTTGCGCCAAACCATTTCGTAATTGGGAAAGGACTTAACGCAAAATATACATACGGGCCTATATAGGGTATATTATAAATCATCGAAGCAATACCATTTGTCTCGGATATTTCAGATCTATTAAATAGGATATTTTTAAAATCATTATAATTAATGAATATGTTACTAAATACCAACAACGCTAATGCAGCAATCAAACAGAGGGAAAGAATAATCAAGAAATATTTTAGGGAATTTGATATTGATTTAATTTTAACGATTTCTGCCCACAGCAGACCTCCAATAATGACCAAAGCATATATTGGCCTTAAGAAAAACAAAACGAGAAGGCAAAGGTAACTTTTATAATTAGTATATATATGATCTTCCGAAATAAGAACCGAAAAGTAAAAAATGGAAAGAATAATTAGACAGTCTTTTCGAACTTGGGAAGCCAAGGACACCAAAGGAAAGAATAGTACTAGCAGGCCTAAATAGGCAGATTTTTCAGTCATACATTTCTTTTCAAGAATATAGATACACAAGATATAGCCAACCAGCCATGCAAAATAAATATTTAAGTGAATGGCAAATAAAGCTAGGCCGTCTTGTGTGCTTATATTGAGTAAATATGATATAGCGCCAAGCATCAACGGATACCCAATATAAGGCGTGCTATCTGCAATAGATTTAATAGAATCAACTATGCCCCTACCTCCAATTAAATCATCGCGAAAACCAGCAGCCAATTTTAAATAAACCCAATCATCGGAGAAAGTGTGAAATATCTGGTTAACTCCATAGTTTTCATTAACTAAAAGCAACGAAATAGTATTCAATGCCAAATAAAACAAAGATGCAGCAATTATAACCAATCCTTTATTGGGACTCTTTCTATTTGAAATAGCCAACACAGGGAAAATAAAGACGAGTAAATATCTGTCAACCCCATAACATATCATCCACAGTAGGCAAGACGCTAAAACGGCAAAAGTTAAAACAGCACTATTCACTTTCATTTTTCACCACAAAAAAAGCCAATACCTTAATAAATGATATACAATATCCTAACAGTGCCATAAGTAAGAAAAATGGGTTAAGAATATTTTTCTTAGTAAATACATATTTTCTGAAAGAAAACAACAAAAAATACCAGTATTCGTAGGTAGGCCACATTAACTTTGTTATGAAGTATAGCTCCGGGTACGAAATCTTCCAATTTATCAAATCAGCCTTCGCGGCAACCCTACAACCACCTGTCGGTACCGCCAAATGTTCTAGCGATATTTTTGGCGAATAAATAATATTATAACCGGATTTCCAAACCCTTATTGCTAAATCTGTCTCTTCCCGATATGCCCAGCCCAAATAGTTTTCATCATATCCACCAACCCTAATCAGTACATCCCTTAACAAACTGTGATGGCAGCCTTGAAAACAAGCCAGCTTCGTATAGGATTCATTTGAATCAAAATTGAAAGTCATAAACTGTCGAATGCCAGTTGCCTCTCCGAATTCTATCCTTTTCATGTTCGTTTGCTTAACACGGCCCGCGACTGCGTGCACATTTTCATCGTTATATGCTTTCAAATGCATCGCAACAAACTCCTTTGACAATTTCACATCATCATCAATAAATATAATTATATCAGATGCGCATTTATCTATAGCAAAATTCCTTGCCTTCGGTAAATTCGGAGTTTCAAGTTGATGATAGGAAATAAATCCTAATTCGCTTTCTTTCTCCAGCCAAACTTTTGTGGAAGTTTCGTGAATTTGTGTTTGATCAACAACTATAATTTGGTCAGGCTTATGCGTTTGCTCCCGCAAACACTCTAAAGTATCAATCAAAACCTGTTCTCGTCCGTAGGTTGGTATTGCAACGGCGATAGTTTTCATTTCAAACCTCTTTCGGAGTCAAATAAAGCCAACTCTGAGGCTTATTATTATATGTTGTTCTCCCCTCATCAATATCAGATTCTCTTAATCCAAAATTAGCTAAGTGCGGATACATCATTAAGGTCTTCTCTTTGCTTACGATCTCTAGAGTATTGTGACTATGCACAAAGCGCTTCTTAATTGTGCCAGCAACTCCTTCAACAAACATCTCATGCAATTCTACTAGAATCGAGCAATGTTCAAGCGCCAAGACTTTGGAAGGATCCAAAATGGTTTCCTCAAATCCTTCACAATCACAAATAATAAAGGCACCTTTTAATAAAACCCGACTTAGAATTTCCGGTGAACAAGGGCCGCCTATATAGAGTCTTGAACCCACTTCATTAATTGAAGCTAATTCCATCAATAATTTTCTGGAATTATCATCAATATCGTAGGTAAAGACACTCGCGTTTTTACATTTCATTGCAAGCCCTACTGCGTAGTAACCCTCCGCAGCTCCAATATCGATAATCTGCTTTGGCTGCTGAATTATTATCCTGTCAATAATCGGTTTAAGTTCATCTTCATATGTACCAAGTAATTTCGGTAAATACTTGCTCCCTCTGGAACTTGAAACGTATTTCATACCTCTAAAAATTCCAAACCCAACAATTCGGCCGCTCAAAATACGGGTCACCTTACGCTCGATGCGTTCTTCGTAATTGAGGGCTCTGCGCAAAAAGTCAAACACACTCGGGAATGTAGTTCTCGCAATTACCTTTGTGATTCGCCAGATCATTTTAAATCCTTTATTTGAGAGTAAGCATTTAAGTATTCGCGTGCCAATACTTTCTCATCCATTAAATGCAGAACTCTACTTCTTGCTGCCAACGAAATTTTACGGATTCTATCCTGGGAATTCAAAGCCTTAATAACTAAACTCGCGATAGTTTTTTCGTTCATATTTGTGCAACCCAAAACATGCTCTCCGGGCACTAAAACTTCAGGCACACAACCAATATCAGCAGTAATAATAGGACACTTCAAGATTGCAGCTTCTGTCAAAACTAATCCGAATGATTCTAGCCGACTTAAAAATAGGAATATCTTGGCACTTTTCATTGCATACATCAACGAAGCGTGGCTCTGCTGGCCCATCAAATGCACGCGATCTCTATTCTCTATATCAAAGTTTTCGAGTATGCGATTTTTAAATGAATCATTACCAGAGCCAATAAAAACCGCATGCATTTTTTTGTTCTTTGTTAGCACGATATTGAAAACATTGGCCGAAACTATAGCTCCCTTGCGTTCGCTTAAAGCGCTCGCAAATAAGACAAAATTTTCCGGGAGTTTAATTCTGTCTTCTTTCAAAGAAGCACATCTCAATTCCGGCAAAAATGGATAAAGCACTCTGCTTTTGATTGGTACCACATTAAACTTCTTGATAGAGGCATCCAATATTGATTGGCTTACGGGTAACCAAAATCTGTTTCGCTTTAATGTTTGCCTCTCAAACCAAGTTAACATGCCCGAGATATTTGTTTTAGATTCTTCATAGATGTGTGTTGCCGACAAATGCAAACGTAAACCCACATTACAATTTTTTAAACCAAAAGGCAACCACCCCTCATATTCGGGAACCTCCACTACGTCAATATTTTCATTTAGGACAATCTTCTCCACAGCTCGCTTCATTTTGATGCGCCAATACAATCCACGCAAAAATTGCAATCCTCCCTTTTCCAACCCTATAACTGTCACAGCTCCATCCATTTTTCTCCCAACGAACGGGAGATAACCCACAACAAAAACTTTATGACCATTGGAAGCCATGACACTGGCTACTCGACGGGTATAAATGCCAATACCGCCATAAGGGGCCGGCGGATATTCATTGCAGATGTACAGTATTTTCATCAGACCACACCAAGAACATATCTTGCAAACCCACCTATTAACCTGTATCGATTTGGAATTTTTGCTATTTGCCTAGACAAAATTAATGTATCCTGCTTAGAAAATGGCTTCCAGGCTCTTGTTGCCATTATGTATGCTACGAAACCGATCAAGATCCCCAAAAACAACCCTGGTTTTGTTTCTAAATATCGGCAAAAACTATATGCGCTAATGCCACAAATAGTGCTGTTTACTAGGACTCGGCCTATCGCTGCCCAAGGCACGCGACAGATTGTCCTATCGACGTAGATCAACCCCACAATACTCATTAGTAATTGTACACTAACCCGCGCACATGCCGCACCTGTAACGCCAAATGGTTTGATTAACACAATGAACAGAACCGCCGCCAATACAGCACCAATTGCACCACTAAAAAAGATGAAGCGAGACCGTCCCACGCCATACACCAATGCTGACGCTATTGAAGCTACCGCACCAATAGAAGCTCCAGCTACAATCAACATTGAGGCAAAAGGATATTCAGCAAAAGTGGAGCCATAAACTAAAGTAATTGCCTGTTTAGATACTGCAGCCAGGGTGAAACATATTGGAATGGCCACAAAAGCCATCACTTCTAAAGCAATGCGAAATTGTTTGGCTTGGTTCAACCTACGGTTCCTTGAATCATTTTCAGCAAAATGTGGGATTAAAGCCCCGGTGAATAATTGCGGGCCTTGGATCGCTAACATTGACAAGGACATGGTACAGCTAAAAATAGCCGCACCCTCAATACCCCACCATCTTTCAATAAAATATAGCTCAAATCTGTTCCATGCAACTAAAGAAACAGCCGCTGCAGCCCAAGTGGCAAGCCCAAAGGTCGCAAATTCTTCCGGCGATTCTAAGAATATTGGTTTACCTGCATTATACCATTCAGAGATGAGCACCCACCAAAGTGGTAGCATAGAAAAAATTGTGCCTGCTATCGCTCCACTAACTCCCCACTTTAAACCGCCAACTAAGATGCAAACAGGGATGAGTGCACCCACAAGGCCATTGTAACGACCCATTAATGAGTAAGATTGGCGTCCAGACATGAAAGCGGAATAGTAATTATTCGCCATTACAGATACGCCCCAAAGAATAATCAGACCTCCGGACTGGCCCTTCAAGATGTACGGCCACCATTGCCCAATCATTAAAACGGCAAGTGCCACCCCAAAAAACGTTATCAAACTAAACCCATTAGTCCTCCGAATTTCTATAACATTCTCATTATTTTTAGCAAGTAACCTTTGCAAAACTTGGGGCAGCCCCAATTGTGTTAACGAGACTATTGTTGCGACAACCCAAGCAATATATGCATACTCACCAGCGCCTTGTTTTCCCAATGTTCTTGCCAATATAATACCAGCAGCAAATTGCCCAGCCATTGAAGCTATAGTGGCGATTGCACTAAAAATGCTTTTTTCTGTTAAGCCCATATACTCCTCAACTTGTGTTCTTCGCCTTTTATAAAGACTCCAATACTTTCTCGGGTGTTATTAAATCAACACCAGCACAGCAAACATGCCCGAGGGGACATGTTTGCTTTTCACAACCAGCACACTGGATCATATGCAAAAAATTTACATGTCCTTCCCCTCGAGGCAACCATCTCCCCTTAATCTGGTAAGATGCAAAAATGGAGACACACCGCACCCCAAGCTCGGCAGCCAAATGCATCACACCAGTGTCATGTCCGATATAGCCAATACACTCGCGCATAGCTTCAACTTGCAACTTGTTGCCACAGGTATTAACTCCTGCACCTAGCTTTCTAATCATCTCACTTGCTTCATCAACATCGGATGGACCACCAAAAAACACAGGTACCCATCCCTTTCTCTCCACAATGTCTTTTAGGACCTTCTCGAAATTGGATACCGCCCATTTTCGCATTGGGTTTTGTGTCCCCATGCAAATTGCAACCCAATGCCCAGGCTGCTCCTTTTTACAGCTTTGCATATAAGCCGCACCTTCTTCTGTGTCTTTTAGCAAGCTTTCAGACGAATTTACCAACCCATCCATGGGCAAACCTAATCGCTTTGCTACTAAGAACCATTCTTTGCCTTGTTCAGTGTTATCAATACCTCTCAACATTGGTAGCGGCCTTGCACCATAGACCTTGGGTATGCCCGCCAAGGCAAAGAATGCGCGGTCCCGCAAGCACTGCAGTGCGCTGCGGCGGCTGGGGGCCAAGTAGTAGAGCGCATCATACTTGCCTGCCCTTAGCTGCTTTAGCAGCGCCCACTGGCCAGCTAGACCCATGGAGCGCGGGTAGTGCAGGGTCTCTGTGATGAGCCCGGTGCGGCCATAGACCAGCTCGGCGCTAGCGATGCCTTGGCGCACAGGATGGTTGGTGAGCAGGTCTAACTGCCAGCCCGGGCAATGTTTGGCTACTAGAGACAGGGCAGGCAGACTCACCAGCGCGTCTCCAAGCGAACCTATCCTATAGACTAAGGCCTTCTTCATCGCTCCCCGCAATTGCACAATGGGCGCCCGCAGATTTGCAGGCGCCCAAGATCTTGCCAAGGCTTTGCTACAAAGATTATCACTCTCAGCCCTCACAAGCATTAGTTTGAAAGTCAATCACACCGTGTTGAATGTCTCCAACCCCTCCAGCCCCCTCATAATTAACTCCCGAGCCATCATCCTCCTTATCCCCAATCAAAGCCTATCTACTATCATGCATTTCATGACTTCCCTATTCCCCGACTCCGTCAAATGCACCCCATCCCTGAACCATTTCTCCTCCGCCTTGCCTTGCCATAGCACCGATAAGTCCACTGTTGGCACTTTGAAACTCTGACAGATAGTAATAAACCGCGCCTTATAAGAAGCCATACTTGAAACCCGCTGGCCCGGCAGTACTTCGTTGGCATTTGGCGCGAGTAACACCACCACCTGGCAGCCATTACGGATGACTACTTGCACGGTTTGAGAGAATTCATGCATATTCTCATTGAACTGGTCCGCCTCGTTCAGCTTCAAAGGCGTGGCGGCTGGGTTTTGCCCAAGCGAATGCCGCAGGCGGGGCCAGGTGTAACGTCCCCAGAATTCCTGCAAGGCCAGTACTGGCCAATGTTCGGGAAACTGCGGGTCATGCCCCACCACATCAGGTCCAGCAAAAGGTTGAATCAGATCATGGGTGCCTATCTCCCAAACCAGAGTTTGTGCACCAAAAGTAGCAAAATCTTGTAAGTAACCTACTTCATTGCCAATGGCCCAGCCACCAGCGGTGCCAGAGAGCACTTCTACCGTGTAGGTCACCTTCTGCTGAAGGGCCTTTTGCAGCAGGTAGGGCCAAGTGTCGGACTGATCACAGAGCGTAGTACCAAAGGTAACGCTATCGCCTAGGCATAAGATGCGCCGCACCCCTGGTGCGGGAAGGGCCGTGGTCTCTTCACTGCGCTGGTGGAAGGCATTGATATGCGTGCGCTTTCCGAAGCGCTTGGCTTCTTGATTGGCTTGGTACAAATAACCTGCTTTGGCATCTGCCTGCATCAGCAGGGGCTTACCAAAGCCCAGGCCTAAGCGCAGTACCAATTCCAGCAACGCCAATAGGCAGAAGACGGCCCCCCCTATTCTGTAGACCCACTTTTTCAAGGCTGCTCCAGCGAGCATGGTCTAAAGCAAAAGCGCTCTTCCCCTTATGACAAAACCCCATACCATAGCCATAACGCCATTTGCGCAGGTCCAGGACGTCCAACAAAGAGCCTAAAATGGGCGCTTTGGCCGACTTTAGGTACTGGCTGGCGCGGTGCGGGCAACCGGGGCGGCCATGTCTGCACGGGCAAGCAAGGACGAATACTTTTTTGCCGCAGCAACAAGAGAACGCGCGCGCTCAGGCCTGTTCATACAGCACCTGCCCATGTTGCCGGGCTTGGCCGATCACATGTGTGGGGTCATCTCCATGCATGGCCCATTCAG
>Ga0224522_1000665_pt1 | contig 10702 bp, 7 predicted proteins | sample CFST25metaG_FD_182733 | JGI IMG/M metagenome (GOLD analysis project Ga0224522, IMG submission 182733) | Peat soil microbial communities from Stordalen Mire, Sweden - C.F.S.T25 | ecosystem: Environmental > Terrestrial > Soil > Wetlands > Peat | place: Sweden: Norrbotten County, Stordalen Mire...
ATCCTTGAGTATATTTTCGAGCTGCCCACCAAGATGCCAAGATATTAACTAAAGCAATAACAACAAATTCTAATCCAAAAATTTGGAAAAAATTAGTGTTAAAATAATTTATAATATTAACATTGTAGCCCATGAAAAAAGCTTCAAGATATGGTTGCAATAAACCTAAAAATGGATAAAAAAGGAAAATAGTTAAGAGCACTCCGGCCAGCGAATAGAATAAACCAGAGAATAAATAAGGCAAATAAATAAAGGAGTTCGAAGCGCCCACCAAGCGCATGATAGAAATTTCAATGTTATGAGTATAAATCGCCACGCGAACCGAATTAAAAATAACTAGCAGAGTAATAAAAACAAAAACGATAGCTAAAGCCAAACCTGCTTCCGTCACTTTTTTCGTCACGGCATTTATTTTATCCATCAAAGCCTGATTATCAGTAAAATTTCTAGAATCAATAATATCGCTTTGAATTTTATTAAGATCGTTAATTAAAGATCCAGATTGATTTATATCTTTTGGAACAATCACTAACGTCGGGGTTAAGGGATTTTTTCCTAATTCACGCAAGGCCTGTAAAACTTCTGGGTTGGAATTATTGCTCGCTTTAAAAATTACTAACGCATCATCTTTAGAAATATATTTAACTTCTTTTACGTTGCTTAAACTCGCTAATTGAGTTCTAAGTTCAGTAATTTTATCATCAGTTGAATCTGGTTTTAAATAAATACTAACATCAATTTTTTCTTTCACCGCGCCAATCGCCGCCTGGCCGATAACATTAACTGTCAATAACATGTTAATCGAAAAAAGAGCTAAAATTAAAATAATAACGGTAACGGTTGAAAGCCAAAAATTGCGGGAAATATCCTGCAAACTAAATTTTATTGCTCGATATATAGATAGTAAAAACATGTTGGTTAAATTACAAAATATATTTTCCTCTTTCTTTATCACTAACAACCGCTCCTTTTTCTAAAACAATAACTCTCTTATTTAAACGATTAATAATTTCTTTATTATGACTAACTAAAACAACGGTTGTTCCGAAACGATTAATATGTAAAAGAAGATCAACAATTTCATTGGCATTAATCGCATCCAAATTTCCCGTTGGCTCATCAGCTAAAAGAACTTTTGGGCTATGAACTAGAGCCCGAGCAATCGCTACGCGCTGTTTTTCTCCGCCAGAAATTTCATCAGGATAGCGATTCATCTTATCTTCTAAACCAACAATTTTAAAAACCTGCGGAACAATAGTTTTTATTCTTTTCGGAGATTGTCCACAAACCTCTAAGGCAAAAGTGACATTTTCGTACAAAGTCTTTTTTGGCAATAATTTAAAATCTTGAAAAATAACGCCAATTTGCCGGCGTAAAAATGGCACTTCGCGCTTATTTATTTTGGTAATTTCCCAACCACCAATTTCAACTTTGCCCTCATTAATTTTTTCTTCGCCGATTAAAACTTTAACTAAGGTAGTTTTACCTGAGCCTGATTGTCCGACGATCGAAACAAACTCTCCCGGTCTAATCTGGAGATTAATATTCTTCAAAACCGGATGTTTAGACGTATATGATTTGGAAACGTTATTTAATTTTATCATTTAAATTATCTATTTGTCTTATCCCGTATCTTAATAATTCTTTTATTTCTTCAGTGGCCTGATTTTTAGTCACGGCCCCCATAACAATCGCTAAAACTTTTTCTCCATTTAAACCTTGCGCGCGCGTCATTAAATTATAACCAGCTTCATTTAAATATCCAGTTTTAGATCCGGAAATCGTTAAATCGTTATAGGCGGCAAATAAACCATCACGTAAAAAATCATTGGTATTATAGAGCGTGTGTACTTTTTTAGTGTTAATGGTTTTAAAAGTATATTTCGGAGTTGCGCTTATTTTTTCAATTAAAGAATTTTTCGAAGCCTCTTTAGCTATTATAGCATAATCTTCGGCGGTACTCACGTTTTCTGGCGACAATCCAGTTGGCTCAACAAAATTAGTATTAAGAGCGCCTAAAGATTTTGCCACCTCATTCATTTTATTTATAAATTGGACGCGTGTTAAACCGCTAACACGCACTAAAGATTCAACCGCGTTATTAGCCGAACCAACTAAAGCCGCATAAAGAAGATCGCTAACCTTCATAGTTTCACCATCTTTAACTTTTAAGCTAGCTGATTCAACTGGCTGACAATATTTATAATTATAAAGTTCATCCTGTTTCTTGTAAGTAACTACTTTATCTAAAGGAATTTTTTGATCAAGAAAAACTTTTATCGCCATTAATTTACTTAAGCTTGCCAAGACTCGAGTTGTACTACCATTATTGTCCCATAAAACCTGGCCAGTTTTTTCATCGATGGCAAATGAAGCTTTTGATTTAATCGTCGGAGCAATCGTAGCGCCAAGACTAGGATTAATGCCAAGCACATCGCCTTGCGCATCAGCCGGAACAGATAAAACATCAACCTTAACATTAATTATTCCGTCTTTAGAAGAAGCAATTTTCAAAAAAGCTTTTTTATCTAAATCAACGACTCGATCAGGATGTTTGACTCGATCCGGACCGTAATCATTTACTGTAATATCAACGAATTTTTTATTAGCTAAATTATAGACTCTTAATCTTGAGCCTTTAGGAAAATCTGGCGAAGCGGCAAAATCCCCGCCCTTATAAGCATACCAAGACGCTTTTCCGCTTGATAAAATTGTCGGATCTGAAAAAACGGCAACTCTAGCATAAACTAAGGAAGTTTTAGCAGAAACATATTTTTCTTTAGTATTGTCGATCGACGGCAATTCACGCCAGGTATTATTTCCCTGATCATAGAAAAAAATCCGCTTATAATTATTATCGGCTGAATCATAAGAAATTCTTAATTCAAGAGGCAGAGTGGCATTATAAGCCGTGTCATCGCTAAAATCATATTGATAAACTTGACTAACTTTTTTTAGATTCCAAGGCGTCGCTAAATTATCATTATTAATTTCACAACTTAAATCAGTACTAGCAACAATCGCTCCAGTTGGAAAAATAATTTTAAACTGATTATCAAAAGCATCGGCTGTAAAACCAGTGGCAGTATTTTCTGGACTAAGTAAAAAAGAGATTTTTGAAATATCAGACGTGTCAGAAGTATCGTAAGCAAACGGCGCAACATCAGCCAAAACTGGAGAACTTAAAATAATTAATCCTAAAATTGGTAATAAAAAAAATAGTTTTTTGAAATTTTTAAACATGCGAATGACTGAAATTAATTCTTGATTTTATAATATTTTAATGATAGCCTAATAATACGTGTCTGCCAAGATAGCTCAGCTGGTAGAGCAACGCACTCGTAACGCGTAGGTCGCGGGTCCAATTCCCGCTCTTGGCTCAAAAAAATTTAATTTACTTCTTTCCTAAAAAATATTGCCACCATTTAAACGGATTAAAGGTTCCAGAGTCTTTATTGTTGGTCGCATCACTACTGGTGGCATTATCGTCTGATCCCTGAACAACAATAACTTCTTCACCCTGCTTTTTAAGCCCCATACTAGCTCTCGCCTCAGCTTCAACAAATTGATCTGATTTTAAATAAGTTAGAAGATTTTTTAAATCCTGATTACTGGTTTCTAAAGAGCTAACTTCATTATTAAGATCAGTAATTTCCTTATTAGCCGTTTGTTTTTGAGAGACTTCTTGATAAAGAGAAAAAGAAAGAAATAAAAAAACTACTAAGCCTAAAAAAGTAAAAACAATTGGCCCAGAAAAAAAACGACTAAAATTAATTCCTCTTTTATTATTTTTTCTAATCATCTTTAAATTATATCACAATACTAAAAATGCCGCCCAATGAGGCGGCATTTTAAAAAATTCTATTTTCTTTCTTTGGGAGTGACTAAAAATCCCATATACTTTCCGAACATCAAGCGCGTCTGAGAATCAAGCGCTGGAATTGAGCCAAATAAAACAATATTAAGAGGCAAGAGCAACCATTCAAAAATTGTTAACAAGCGAGTAAATATTTTTTTCCAAAAACCAACCACTTTCGGGCGATGTGGTAAAAGCAAGGTAGAAATAATGGCTGAGAAAATTAAGCCAGACATGGAAAAGGTCATTAAAATTCTGGCCACGCCCGGAAGATTACCTGACAAAACCGTCGAATTAAAATGCTGTCCGCCCAAAAATAATGGTAACCAGCCAACAAACCCAACTATTAAGGCATTCGTCGCCCAAGAATGAAAACCATGAAGTTGAACAAAGATTTTTCCAAAAAGTTTTTTCTTTGGCAATTTATCCCATCTTTTTATAGAATTAAATAAAAGATAAGGGACATTCTCCACTCCCCAACCCCAACGACGTTGTTGTTTATATAAACCAACTAAGGTTTTCCAAGTATTATTAACGTCAATTGAATCCATCGACACTGGGAAATATAAAGGCTCAACTCGATAATCGCCATTATAATACAAGAAACAATGCCAATAAACTCGAGAATCTTCTGAAACCATTGTTGTGGACCAAAAATTAATTTCCACCAGCGCCTTCCAAGTCATAGCATGAGAAGAATATGTCGCCAATTTATCAACTCTAATTTGTTGCATCATCTGCCAAAAAGTATTGGACGAAGCAGCGACGCGAGAAAAAAATGGCACTTCCCAAATATTATTATGATAAAGAGGAATTGGCTGATAGCTTGCCCGATAAGGATTATCAACCGTTAAAAAACAATGGGTTAAGCAGAAAAAATAACCGGGATAAATAACCGTATCACTATCCCAAACGCTAACTAAAATTTTCTCATAAGGAATATTTTCTTTATCTATCAAGTCTTCTTTAACTCGACGAGCCGCATAGGCCTGATTAGCGCCCTTGCCTTTTAATTCTCCGACCACTCCGTCGGGATGGATGGTGACAATAAAATTTCTAAAATAATGGCCAAACTCAGCTTTTAAAATATTAGCTTTTTCAACAGCATAAGCTCCTTCCCTTTCTTCAATTGCCAAAACATAAATCATTTTCTCAGTCGGAAAACCATCATTAATAATAGATTGCAGATGCGGACGCAAAACTTCTAATGGTTCTCCTAGGGTTGGAATAAAAATTAAATGAACAACATCTTGCCAAGTCCAACCTTGCCGAGTTAAGCAATTAACTGGCAAGCAAGAATTATCTCCGACTACTAACTCCTCACATTTTTTCCGCCAATCGGTTTTTCGCGCTTCCTTCATTTTAAAATAAGAAGCAAAAAGATGAATACTTAAATACAAAACTAACAACAACCAATAAATATCAAAAATAATAACAAAAAAGGCCACCCAGACTGGCTGAAAATAAGAAAAAATAATAAGAAGCAAAAGCAACCCCCAGGCTAAAGTCCCTGGCAAAATTTCTAACAATCGGTATAAAAACCGATCTTTTCCTTCTAATTCAGTTGCCTTCCCTATTTTTAAATAATCCATAGTTTATTTACCTTTTTTGGCTTTAAAAATGGAGTTTCCTCCAAAATATAATAAATAAAATCCGCTAGTAAAAACGATGAAATCAATAAAATAATCCCAATCAGTTATATACCTTAGCATATTTTTAAAAATTGCCAATGGGTTAACAAAAATATCCCAACTATTAAAACGATCTAATAAACCAAGTAAAACGCCTAAAGAAATGAAGGGAATAATTATAACTAAAAAAATAATAGCCACTTTTTTATTAAGAATTACTTTAATAAAATCAGCCATCTTTTTTAAAAGAACAAATAGCAATACCCAACCGGTAGCACCATAAATAAAGAAAAACATAATCTGCCAAGCCGAATCAGGACAAACATCAATCGCCGAACCGGTCGGACAAAAATTTTCCAGATGCCTAATGTCATTAATTAAATAAGCGGCGTTAGGAATAAACAGAACCCAAAAACAAAAAAGTGTCGCTGCAAAAACTTTATTTTTGATTGTTTTAAATTTATTAGCTTGCCAATATTTTTTTAATAGCCAGAAAAAACCAAAAGGCAAAATAGCCAAAAATAAATTCCATAAAACCATTATTAAAGGATAATCGTTAATCATAAATTTTTATTCGAAGATAATATCCTCGCCTTCTTCTAAATCTTTATCTTTAGAGACGCTTATTTTTTCTGTTATAATTTTAGGACAAAATTCTTTGGCAATTTTTGGTGAAGCTATTTTATTATCAGCTACTGAATTACCTGAAGAAGAAAGTTGAGAAAGTGATAAAGAAGCTGGGGCAACCGACTCTAAAGCTCCTTGCTTTAACAAGGAACTTGGTGAAATATCAGAAAAATTTGGCCGCATTTCCTTAGTGGCTTTCGGAACATTACTTTCATTTCTCTTTTTTTCTTTCAAAAGCGATAGACATTTTTTACAATAAACTGGGCGGGTGTTGTCTGGCTTAAATGGCACCGAAGTGTTCTCTCCGCAATTAGCACAAACGGCAGAAAATAATTCAGAATTATTTTGAGATTTTTTTTCTTCCTCTTTTCTTGTTGGAGCGATCGTCGGAGAAAAATCTTTTTTAGAAAATTCCGTACTACGATTAACACCCTGGGTCACTGGAGGCTTAACAACCGCGGGTTCTTCAAAAAAGTGAACTCTCATGATATCTGCTTCTACTGAAACGGCATCGCGAGCATAAAGACGACGAGAATTTTCAATTGCTTTTTCAGCATTGTTAGTTTTTTCCGCTTCAGTCAAAGGTGGAAGTCCACGCGCTGAAAAAGGCGCCGAAGAAACTCCATCAATCATCAATTTTATATAGAGCTCGTATTTAGGCAAATTAACGATATCTTCTTCAGTGAAAGTCGGGGTAAATTCTTTAACTAATTCTTCGGCATCAACGGCGCCAACCCGAAAAGCAACAATCGTACCCACGTTACCAAAAACAGCCGCCTTAACTTCGTCAGTTAATTGCTCAATATATTGATGAGCAATAATTAAGTTAAGGTGATATTTTCTCGCTTCTGATAAAATCGAAGCAAAAGATTCCGTGCTGAAATTTTGAAATTCATCAATATATAAATAAAAATCTTTTCTTTCTTTTTCAGGAATATCAACTCGACTCATCGCTGCTAACTGAATTTTTGTAATCATCATCGCGCCTAATAAAGCGGAATTATCTTCACCAATATGGCCCTTTGATAAATTCATGATTAAAATCTTTCCCTCGTCCATGGCTTTGCGAACATCAATCGATGATCTGGTTTGACCAACAATATTTCTAATTAAGGAGCTGGATAAAAATTGACCGACTTTGTTTTGGATAGGCGAAACTGCCTCAGAAGCAAACTTATCAGCATAGCTAGCAAATTCTTTTGACCAAAAAGCTTTAACAACTGGATCATTAACTTCTTCAATAACTTTTTTTCGATAAACTTTATCAGACAACATTCTAATTACTGAAAGCAAAGTGGCATCAGGAATATCCAAGACTGCTAAAATCGCATTACGTAAAATATATTCCAAACGTGGTCCCCAAGAATCAACCCAAAGTTTTTTGAAAACTCCGACTAACCCAGAAGCGACTAAATGTCGGACTTTAGCATCAACATGTTCCACAATATTAAAGGCGACTGGAAATTCAGTATCGGAAGGATTGAAATAAATAATGTCATTAATTCTTTCAACTGGAATATATTCCATAATTTTTTCCGCCAAATCACCATGCGGATCAACAACCGCTACTCCTCTCCCCGCTCGAATATCGGCCACAATCATGTTTTCTAAAATCGTGGATTTACCCATACCAGTTTTTCCAATCAAATACATATGCCGACGGCGATCGTCAGTTTTTATTCCAAATCTTATTTTTCGATTGCGGAAAGTTGTTTCCGCAAAAATTGTCACATCATTATTTAACATATTTTAACAAATAGGCAAATTAGGCGGAGGCGTCCCCTTAATTTCTACGCTCTCATAATTTCCCATAAGCTCTTCCTCAATCGGAACCTCTTCTTTCGCTTCTGTTTCTTCTAAAAAAATATTTTCATTGCCTTTATTATCTTCCCCATTTTCATTATCGCCTCCAAAAAATAATGGTTCAGATTTCTCTTCAGAAACTGAACTCTCTCCCTGAGGCAAAGTCATTGGTGGCTCAGCCTTACGACCAGGAGCCTTTTGAATCAACGGTGCTTTAACCGAAGCTTCAATTGGAAAATGCCATAAAGTTGCTAATTCTTCTACGCTCATCAAAAAATGCTTTCGTCCATTATACATGCTCCGATTAATATAATTTCTAAAAATTTTATTTTTTCTAGAATTAATATGCTTTTCTTTGAAAAAATAACTAGCCGAAACGCCAGTTTTATCCATGTCTGGCTTTAAACCATTAGAATCAAGCGCGGAAAATTGTTTCATAAAACCAACAAAGCCACTAAAAACCTTTCCTTTTTTAAAAGAATCTTTCTCAGCCAAATAAACCATTCTTAATTTTACTTCATAAGGAACTTTGGCAGTTTTTTCATGCATCGCCTCGACTCGTCTTTGATCTGATGGTTTTAAATCCATCATCTTTAAAGACTCGCTTTTCTTTTCAACTTTCATTTCTTCACCTTTGCCAAAAACTACTGTTCCTACTAAAGAAAGAATGGCCATGATGCCGTCTAAAAATACATGAAAATAATTAGCTTTAGGTTTTATTTTTTCTTTAAAAATTTTAGCAATTTGCTGTTCAACTTCTTCTGGCCATTTTGGAGTCATTGGTCTAACTAAAATTTGAAACCAAAGATTTTCGCTCGGACGTAAGCTTGAGCAGAGATCCATTAAAGCCGCCATTGGATCGCGGAAATTAGTTTCTGGTTCACCAAATTGATGTTCAAAATCTTTATAAGTTCTGATTGGAAATACCTGTGAATTTTCTAAAATAAATTCCGCTCCGGCCAAATCATATTTCTCGCTGGGGAAACGAACGTCTTTAAACGGTTCAGTGTAATCATCAATTTCAGTTATTTCTGCATCTGGATATTGCGCATAAATAGCTGATTCAACTAAATCGCGAAATCCAAGCGGAGATTTAATTACAAATTGTGTATAACCACCAATGCTAACAATTTCAAAACTAAAATATAATTGCCATTTTCCCTCCCAATAAGTTTCAATTAAATTTATTGAGCCATGCGCTCCGCCCAAATAGCCAAAAAGATTTTCAACGGCTCGAGGCGATTGCTCATTACCCATTGGAATATCAATCGCTAAAAAAACACTGGCAGAATTTTTTTCGGCCCATTGTTCTTGGCGATAACCCATCCAAACTTCCTTAGCTCCCCAAATAAAAACCCAGACGATTGGAATCCAACCAAAATAAGTTAGAATATCAACAGCTAAAACATCCGGTGACAAATTGCCTATCCGGTTAAAAAAATCTAATAATGGCTGTAGATTTATTACGATATCCATCTTGCAATTATTTTACCATTTTAACTCTTTTTCTTCAACAAAAAAGACGAGGGTTTAAACTCGTCTTTTTATTCGAATAATTTTAAATCATATCCATGCTACCGCCGCTATGCCCGCCACAACTACAACCTTTATCATTCTTTGGTTTTTCGGCAATTACCGCTTCAATTGTTAAAAACATAATCGCCGCCGAAGCCGCATTTTCTAAAGCCGTCCGCACAACTTTTGTCGGATCAACAATCCCCGCTTCAAACATATCTTCAAATTTATCATCCATCGCGTTATAGCCGATATTTCTTTTCTTCTCATCGCCAATTATCGTATTCTCGCGAATAATATTATAAAGCATTAAAGAACCGTCCTTCCCGGCATTCTCGGCGATTTGTTTAATCGGCTGTTGAATCGCATCATCAATAATTTTAGCGCCAGCATCCCGCACCTCTTTATTATCACCAGAAAATAAATCAAAAATTCCGCTCGCTTTAGCTAGCGCCAAACCTCCGCCAGCCACAATTCCTTCTTCAAGAGCGGCTTTAGTCGCGTGCATTGCATCATCAATCCGATCTTTCTTTTCTTTCATTTCTGTTTCGGTTGCAGCACCAACTTTAATAACCGCGACTCCGCCAGATAATTTCGCTAAACGTTTTTTTAATTCTTCTTTGTCATATTCAGAATCAGCTAATTCAATTTCTTTTTTGATGGCTTCAACTCTAGCTTCAATTTTTTCAGCGCCGCCTTTGCCGTCAACAATCGTCGTATTATCTTTAGTAGAAATAACACGATGGGCGCGACCCAAATCTTCTAACTCAATATTTTCTAATTTTAAACCTAAATCTTCAGTAATAAATTTTCCGCCAGTCAAAATGGCAATATCTTCTAAGGTTGCCTTACGACGATCGCCGAAGCCTGGAGTTTTAACACCTAAAACATTAAATATACCGCGCATTTTATTGACTAGAAAAGTAGCTAAAGCCTCGCCTTCGATATTTTCAGAAATAATTACTAAATCTTTTTTGCCAGCCGCTAACATTTTTTCCAAGAGCGGTAAAATATCTTGCAAACTAGAAATTCTTTTATCTGTAATTAAAATATAAGCGTCTTCCATCTCCGCTTTCATGTTTTCAATATTGGTCACCATGTGCGGAGAAATATAACCTTTATCAAATTGCATGCCTTCAACAATTTCTGTTTCCACGCCAAAAGACTGACCTTCTTCTACGGTCACTACTCCATCTTTGCCAACGCGAGAAATCGCCTCGGCAATAAATTGGCCGATCTCTTTATCGTTGGCCGAAATCGAAGCAACCTT
>Ga0224522_1000666_pt1 | contig 10681 bp, 6 predicted proteins | sample CFST25metaG_FD_182733 | JGI IMG/M metagenome (GOLD analysis project Ga0224522, IMG submission 182733) | Peat soil microbial communities from Stordalen Mire, Sweden - C.F.S.T25 | ecosystem: Environmental > Terrestrial > Soil > Wetlands > Peat | place: Sweden: Norrbotten County, Stordalen Mire...
GTCCTGTCAAATATCTTCACCGTGTGCCCGTTTTCTTTCAGGTATGTCGCAATTGATAATAACCCTAAAGGTATTGCTGCTTTATGTTTAATATGAAATGCTTCCGAATTAATTAGTAATACTCGCATAATCATCACCTTTATAAAGCTTTAAATCATCATATGGTTTTTATTGATTATTTTTAATATAATAAATAATAAGCTTAATTACTTGTTTTGTCAATCGTTTCAAAAGCTGCTACTCCCGAATTTATATATCGGAAGTTGCAGCTTTTATATTCAGTTTCTTTACCTTAGACCGGTTAAGTTCTGCTGAAATTGAAACAAAAATTTAATAGATCTTAGCAATGTGTTCGGCTTTGGGTATTTTTTTAATGCTCGTTTAACGTTCAAAAATAAATAAGGCTGCTTTAAATGTTTTTTTAAACATTTCCCATCCTCCAGGCTGAAAGAAGGTTTTTATAAATTTTATTGCCCTGTACGGCTGCAAATAAAACAGAATCGTAAACTCTTTACGCTTGTGCAACATGATCTTTTCGGTTAATCCTATGGGCACAAAAACTGGACGCTGTTGTGAAAAACGTGACCAGTCTGTTTTTGCAAATGTACCGTATTTATCTGCTTCGGCATACTGCGGTGACCCCGGAAACGGTGTGTTGATAGTAATCATAACCTGATCCAATTTGGAATGGCATGCGAAACGGATGGTCCGGTTGATCGATTCAATCGTTTCGCCCGGATGTCCGATCATAAATAAACCGGTGCTTGGCAATCCGATTTTACGACAGTCACGGAAAACCTCTTCTGCTTTATCCAAAGAAATACCCTTTTTTATTATTTTTAGTATTTCCGGATCCCCTGATTCGACCCCGAAATGAATACTGTGGCACCCATGATCGTAAATAAATTTCAAAAATTCATAGTCCACATTATTGATCCGGCTTAGGCAGAACCATTTGAAACGGATATTTTCCTCTTCAAGCAATTCAAATATCTTGCGAACTCTGTCTTTATCGGTTAAAAACGTATCGTCCCAGAAATGAACGGACTTGAAGTGATATCTGTCATAAAGGTATTTAAGTTCCCCAACAACGTTTTCAGCAGACCTTTGCCGATAAGTTCTGCCAAAGACGCTGTTGTCACAGAATGTACATCTGCCGGTGCAGCCACGGCTTGATATAAACGTTACAAGTGGCGTTTCATGATGTTCAAAAATCCGCGGTTTGTATACTGAAAAATCTTTAACAAGGTTATAAGCCGGAAAGGGGAGAGAATCCAGGTCCTCAATCAGCGGTCTGGGAGATGTTGTGATTAGTTCTCCCGATGCGTTATAATAAGCAATTCCCTTAACGCCTTTCGGGTCACCATTTTGATACAAACATTCCAGCAGTTCATAGGCAGTTATTTCACCTTCACCGATAACACCATAATCAAATTCAGAAAAAGAGAGTGCGTCTTCCGTATTGGATGTAACTTGGATACCGCCCAGAATTATAATACAATCGGGGCGCATTTCTTTAAACTTTTTTGCCACTGAAAGCGCGCGGTGAAACGCCATGGTGGTTGCGCTGATACCGATGCAGCATAGTTCATCCGGCGCGAAATATTCCAGTACATCCCGGCAAAGGTCTGTTTCTTTATAATCCAGCGCCTCTCCGTCAAAGACTTTGACAGAATAGTTTTTACTCTGTAGATAAGAAGCGATATAATAGATACCCAATGGCAAAGCTCTTGAGCAGGCTTCGCCAAGTATTGACCCATAGCGTTCCTCATTTGTAACAGGAGGATATACCAAAACAATCTTTTTCACACTAATAATTCCTTTTCAATGTTAACCAGACATAATTTTATTAGCAGACCGTATTTATAACAGAATGACCGGAAACTCATTTTATCTACGATAACATAAATCTGTTATAATTCATGCTCTTAATTCTCGCACCTTTTCCCGCTGCTAAAATAATACCCTTCATTTTTACCCCCAACTTAAATTTTTATTCGCCGCCGGAGAATGTCTCTGCGCCTAAACAATAGGCATACCATTTATTTTCCATTGTATTCGGATTAGATTCTGCACCTGTAATTGACCAATAGAAAATAAAATTGCGCAATCTTCCTTCAGGATAAAGAAACGGACGGATTTCTGAATTTTTGTGAATGACAATATTTTTTTCACCCGCGGCAATTTTTACTTCAATTGAATGCACAACATTTGTATATACAACATAATCACGATGATATATTCTGTATTCTTTGCCAAAATCAAATGCAGTGATAAGGCATATTAAAACCGGCACGGCTATCCGCAGGTATTTGTTTGATAATAAATTTTTAAGCTTGCCTTCCGAATTTTCGATACGGCTGACCGCCTCGGATAATAAACTGAAAAAAACAAGCGTAAAAGAAACGAATACCGTGAAAAATAAGCGGAGACTGTCAAAATACGGAAGCGCGGTAGCAACAACAACAGAACCAACCGCGGTAATAAGGAACACCCCAGGCATAAAAAAAACGCTTCTGTTATCTGAAATCGATTTGAAAGTGAACTTGTGTTCTGTTTGTTTCCCTTTTTTCTTCTTATTTGAAATCGCCTTGGCTGTCTTTCTGACATCAATGATTAACCAAACAAAAATTATTACAGAAAACAATAGCAGCACTTTCGTAACTTTATAACTCATGCTGACAGCATCAAAAACATTACCCGGGAAATTATGCAGGTAAAGACCTATCGGGGTATAACCGTATTTTTTGAGACATTCGACTTTGTTGCCCGGTGCCAACAGAACAAACAAGGTGCCGCAAATTGTAAAAAGCAGTCCGATTATCGACCATGCCGGCAATCTTCTTCGCTGTAGTATGACAAATATAATCACTAAAACTGCAAAGCCTATTGACAGCCCAAACGACTGCTCATTAAACGCGCCCGCAAGAAAACCAATAGGAATAACCAGCAGAGAAGTAATTACCGGATGTTTTATCTTACCTCTTTCCGAAACAAGTATTCTGTATGGTACTAAAAAAAGTAAAACAAAGAACAGCGGCCAAAATTCACAGAGACTGCCTACCATCCACAACGATGTCGCCATCATATCGGGTATTAAAAACCAGAATACGACGCCTACAATTAGGTATACCCTCCAGTTAGCCTTTTTCCCATAATTGCTGTGGAAATATACCAATGATGTTATACCTACAAAAACCAATGAATTTAAGAAGTTAAAAAATTGTTTTCCATAAACCGCAAACAACTGATCTAACCCTTCAGCAAATGCTCTGCCACTGAAAATTTTATAGTAAAGAGACATCCCCTCAAATATCTGGCTTATGTTGGTGACTCTCGGAGCTGTGATTTTATCGACATAGAAGTTTTGATAGACAAATTTCAAAAACATATCATCGCCAAAAGGCGGAGTATTTATATTTAGCAAATAATATACGCAAAAACAAGCGGTACCAATTACTATAAAAGGTAAAATTTTCGAGAACTTTTTTAGCGAAGAATCATCTGCTCCCGGAAGCCGGCTTGCATATATTTCCACCTTGTTATTTTTCATTTGATTGCACCCTTCTATTTAGATCTAACATAATCCATGTCGGCTTCATTGATATATGTTTCCGCACCGAAATTAGCCGCAATCAACCGATTAATTTCATCTTTGGAGTTGTTCCCCCCCCAAATCATTTCGGGTTGGATACCGAATTTATATAAATTCTTATATATACTGTAACGTCCGGCTGAAAGAAATTGATATTCACCTTTGATAACAACATTTTTTTGACCTTGTTCAACTTGCTTTGTAATATTCTTTTCAATTGTAGAGGTTAACTCGAAATTATAAGAGACAATATCATATTCATATATTGCGTCAGCCATAAACAAAGCAACGAAAGAACACATCAATACAGCCGCAACAGTACACCGAAATTTTCCATTAAAAGCTGTTTCGTCTATAATCCTAGAAATAATAATTCCTGCAGCTATGATTAAAAACATCGCTGCCGGGAACAGATATCTTGGCTGAAAATCGGGAGCTATGACATAAATAACAACTGAAGCGAATGCGCCAATAACATAAAAAGCCTCTGGGATATAAGAGGAATTTTCAAACGTTTTTTTACGAACACCCGACGGCTTCATACGGGAGTTAGTATTTCTCATTTTACGGAGTCTAAACAATACAATTAGAGAGATTATCATCATTAAAAACATTGGCCACAAAGATTTAAAGGTTGCTTCCAGCAAATTACTTTCTATCTTGCCGAAATTATCAATAGCGTTTTTTAAAACATTTGGCACACCATAATACTTATCCGCCTTTACGCGGTAACCCGGTGCAAAGACCATTATCACCCAGCCTGCCGCAAGTGCGGCAACTCCCGAAAATGCCCATACAGGAGTCTTCTTCCTGTTTTTAATAAAGTAAGCTATTACCAGCAGTGCCATCATTCCTGCCGCTGCACCGCCTGGTTCGTTGGACCATCCTGCCAAAAAACCCAGCGGAACCATAAGAACAGATAAAACAGCATTATGTTTAAAAGGGACTTCACGAGCCAACAAAATTCTATATGGAATTAAAAATATCAATATATATACGCATACCCACATGTTATTGACGGAATTCGTCAAATCAAGCATAGTTAATTCTGGTTGCGGCATAAAGAACCAAAGCATGGTAAAGATAAAAATATACAAAAATATACTGCGTTTCCTACCGAAATTCACATGAAAATATGCAAGTGCCCCCAAAAGAACAACCATCAAAGAGTTGATTATGTTAAATATCTTTTTGTTGACAAGCCATAATAAAAGCTGAACCACAGTGTGAACCGGAATCCTGCCCCCCCACACCATGTAATGATTTCTCATGCTGATATATATATCATGTATTGAAGCTACTTTCACAGGATTGGCAGAAATGCGCCAATATTCAAACACCAACCGGTATGTGTAATCGTCATTTATGTAGCACGTTTTACTGTTTAGCAGAAGATAAATTACGAAGATTAAAAATGAAAATCCCACAAACCAAATAGGACTGGTTTGATTTTTTATTTCAATCTTTTTACCCAAAACATCACAACCCAGCCATTTATTTACGATAGAGAACTTCCGTGTTTATCAACCATACTTTCATAACACTATAATTATTCCTATTAAATTTACAATCTGTTTTTCTTTAATAATGAATTTCAATATAGCTTATATTGCGTCATTTGTCAAGCGTGAGCACTTGAAGAGATTCCCTTGAGATACCATGATATTTCCTGAGCAAACTGTGATTATGCAAAATCAGCTCGCATTGTAAGCTCTTTATTAGCATTAAATAAGCGTATTAAAAAGCCTTGCCTATATTTTAAATAATACATTGAATTTGTTGTAATAATACTCTATAATAAAATATAATATGATGCTTTTCGATTATGTTGAATATGAAAATGAGAGGGACAACTGTTGAAATGAAAAAAACAACTGCAATTTTAGATGGAAATAAATTCGTTTCAAAAAAGAATAATCTTTTTTTCAGAACATTTGAACGAGTAAAGTATGAACTTCCAATTTTTATTTTACTTTTTCTATTTTTTATTCCAAAAAGGTCGGATCTCGCTCGTAATGATGTATATGTCACAATGCTTATTTTTGATTACAGAATCGGATTTGCGCCAAGGCTGTTTATCGGTTCGGTTATGTCCCTATTTACGGATTATAAGTCGCTTCACTTTATGAATAATTTTATGGATATTTTTTGTGTTGCTACGCTTGTTTTATTTGCCATAGTGGCCGGTCGGATTATTCGTAAAGCTGGCGACAAAGCAAAGGAAATGCCAATCTTTTTCATCATTCTTTTTATTGTTGTTCCGTATACGCGTGCGGTCCTTTTTCCCGGGCCTATTGTGTCATTTGACAGATTTTTGGTAGTATTTACGCTTCTGGCATTGATTGCAATAAACAAGAAAGTAATAAAATGGTTTGTGCCTATTTTGATATTTATGGGTCTTGCAACTTATCAGGGATTTGCTTTTACTTATATGCCGGTAATTGCAATATTGCTGATTTATGAGATTTTCCGTAATAAAAAGTCAAAAGAGAGCATCGCGCTCTGTGTGGTGGCTTTTACTACAATGGCAGTTTTTTCCGTTTATTTCTTCTTATATCATGGGATAGATTCATTTAAGAATGTGGATGAATTGCTTGCATACGCTGCCAATAAAACGGATTTAAGAGAATATTTAAAAGGGTTTGATATAAGATATACACTAAATGGCTACCTCTTTACAAAACCTGCAACCTTTTTCTGGAGTTATATTGTTAGTGCCGGGTGGAAAGGCTGGAAATCCGAAGTTTTCGGAATAATTTACTTGATGCCCATCTTTGTTACTTTCTTTATTATTTGGAAAAACTCAATAAAAAGTAGTTCGAATAAAGCAGAAAAATTTATATACATTCTTTGTATACTGGCTCCTTTAGCAAGATTGCCGATGTTTCTTTTTTCGACCAATTTTTTGCGTGGAAGAGCATCGATAGTTGTAGTCCAATTCTTTCTTGTTTTTTACTTTTTATATATCGGCAATAAAACCGTTGCAGAATCCGCAAAACAAGTTGTAATGTTTTTTAGGCGACATATTCTGTTGTTCATTTTGATGGTTGTATATTGTATTGGTTTTATTAAATTACAATAACATTTACGGCATATTTTGATGAGAATAAATATTGGAATATTTGTGCAAATCTGTTAAACAAAGCTGAGTATTATTAAACGATTATTTTCTTTAAAGGTTTTGTTGCCAAAGAAAGATAATATTTTTATATTGCGTCCAACCAAGGAAGTTAATATTCTCTTTGCTGCAATTAATAATTAGGCTGTAAATGCCTTTTTACATAACCCGTCATGTATCATAATGACGGGTTTTAATGTCTGATGTAAAACCTGAGGATAATTCATTGTCCGGGTTATGGAATCCTCACAAATTTCAAAAATAATTAAAACCGCATTTTTGAAAATTATTTATATTTATTCAACCCATACTTTCTAAGAACTTTAGGATAAGCATTTGCATACCAAAGAACGGTTAAAAATTGTTTCGCTGACACGAAAATCCCAACAAAAAAACTGGTAAAACCGTATCTAAATATTTTTTGAAAGGTGTCGAACATCATCTTCTTCGCAATACCGAATGAATTTGAATTAATTGATTTTTTATCGGTAAAAGCTGACCATTGAGTATAATAATGAATTACCTTCAATTCTTTTCCGGACACTTTCGAAAGATTTGCATTCAGACTATCGCCTGTATACTGTAAGCTCAATTCTTTTAGTGACTCGGGAGGTGCACATTTCCCACAGGATACAGCAAGGTCAAACAACTCCGCACCCGGCTGTAAATATAAAATTGTGAATGGACACAGATTTGCATTTAACTCCAAAGCAAACCTGATAGTTTCTTTCAATTCTTCTTCAGTTTCATCCGGATATCCAATAATAAAGGCACTTTGTGTCGTTATTCCGATTTCTCTGCAATTATCAAAAGTCTCTTTTGCTTTATTCAGGTCAATGCCCTTTTTAATGTTTACTATGCGTTCTTTGCAGCCGCTTTCTATCCCAAAAAGTATCCATCGGCAGCCGGCGTCATACATCTGCTGCAAATCATTCCTATTGAACACACCTAACCTTGTCTGAACTCCCCACACAAAATCCAACTTTCTCTGTTTAATAAGTTCGAAAAATATTTGCATGCCTTCCTTGCCCGGATGCCAAAACTCATCCGCAAAATTCACACTGTCAATTCCGCAATTTTTTATTAGATATTCAATTTCATCAACCACATGCTTCATTGGCCGCCTTCTTTGTGTGCTTCGGTGAAACTTATGATTGAAACAGAAAGTGCATGCCGCAGGGCATCCTTTTGATGCATATAAATATAGCATTTTTTTACAACCAAAAAAAAGCTGAAAGTATTTTCCGGGGTCAATCAAAGACCAATCAATAACAGGAAATGTTGACAAATCGGCAAAATCCCGCTGCCTGTTAATACGCATTTTACCATCTTCAAGATATGCTAAACCGTCTATATTGCTAAATGAGCCACCTGTTTCAATTGTGTCTATAAGCTCAAGAAAGGTAATTTCGCCTTCGCCGATAACAATAAAATCAACGCATCCTTCTTTAAAACCAAGATCCGGAAGCGCACTTATTATCTGTCCTCCCCAAACGACGGGTTTGTCATATTTTTTTGCCACTTTAGATGCTTTAACAGCTGCCTTGCTTACCATTGAAGAAATAACGGATACTCCTACAATATCCGGATTAAAGCTTTTAATATGTTTTTCAATATTTTCCTTTTTTACTGTTTGGTCAACAATTTTTACACTATGTCCTTTCGCATTTAGATAACTTGCAATGGAAAGAAGACCAAGAGGACAGCTTGGCGCTCTTGCATTAATTTTTGTTGCCGGGTTTATTAATAAAACTTTCAAGAAATCTCTCCTGTTGTCACATTACTAACAAAAATATTTTTATAACGGCTTGATTAATCTCTATTATATATAAAATATACAATAATTATAAAACAAATGATCACAAAACACAAGTTGAAAATGCAAAAGATGGCATGCTGCATTTCTTGTTCCCTCCGAAACCCTCAAATCAACTGTCGTTCATTCATTTGTGAAAATGAGGAAACTCAAACTACTTTTGCCTTGCAAACTTGATTTTGTAATGGTATAATAAATTATATATTTAATATAATAATAATATTGGTATTCTTGAAAGTGTATCATTACCTTAGTTCGGTTAAGGAGAAATTTATTTGGATAAGTTTTCATCTGTTTCAGTTGTTATCCCGGCAATTAACGAAATGGATTCCTTAAGGGAAAGCGTGGAAATTCTTTTGAAAACTTGCGACCATAATGACTTGAAGGAAGTCTTTATCGTTGTATGCGACCGGACAACTCCGGAATGTCTTTCCGTAATTAACAATTTGATTGCATCCGCCGATGATGTTCCGATAAGGCTTTATACCCAAATTCGAAAGGGATTAGGTCCTGCTCTTCATGAATCAATGCAACGCGTAACCGGAAGCCATGTAGTTAACATTGCTGCGGATTTGGATACCGATCCGCATGTGATAAAGGATATGATAATAATCGCCAAAAATAACCCGGATGCAATAATTCTGGCTTCCCGATGGATTAAAGGCGGAGGGTTTGTCGGATATGGCCGAATTTATAAAATTTTGAATTATATTTTTCAGAAGTTTTTGCAAATTATGTTTTTTACCAAAGCAACAGATCTAACCTATGGATTCAAGTTTGCTCCGGTTGATAAAACGCTTTCAATAACATGGGAATCAAACGGTTTCTCTATCGGAATGGAAACGAACCTGAAAATGTTAAGATTAGGCTACAAAATAGTTGAAGTACCTGCGATCTGGCGGGTCCGTGAACAAGGAATTTCTCAAAACTCATTTTTTACAAAACTTAAATATATTAAAACAGTGTTTAAGGTAAGGTTTGCAAGTAAGGATTCTATAATAGATCACAATTATGCAGAGAAGGTTGACTGATGGAAAAGAAAAACATATATATGATTCAGCCGAATTATCTGTACGGTAAATCTGCCCATTTGCCATATGCTGCAGGGACAATTGCCGCTTTTGCATGGAATAATGAAGATGTTAAAGCCAACTATGAGTTAAAAAAAATACAGTTTCTGAGAGAAAATATCGACAGCGTGGTTAAACAAGCTGAAAGTCCATTTTTAATCGGCTTTTCCACCTACATATGGAATTTCGAATACAATAAAGCTTTGGCTAAAAAGCTTAAAGAGCTGTACCCGAATTGTATCATTCTCTTCGGCGGTCATCATGTCGGTCCAGGAGAAGAACTTTTGAAAAACTTTGATTTTATTGATGTTTTAATACACGGAGAAGGTGAAGAACCTTTTACACAGGTTCTGTTATCACACCTTGGTAAGATAAGTTTAGAAAGCATACCAAATTTATCTTTCAGAAAAAACGGCAAATTGATTTCTACAGAGTATAAGGCATATACTGACTGTGATTATCCCTCACCTTATTTAGAGGGTTATTTCAATCAGTTTTTTGAAATTTACCCGGAACTTGATTTTATGTTCTTGTTTGAAACCAACAGAGGTTGTGCCTATAACTGCTCCTACTGTGATTGGGGAAGCTTAAAAACAAAAATAAGGCAATTTCCTATGGAAAGGATTCGCAAAGAGTTAGAATGGGCGGTCAAAAACAAAATCGAGTTTTTCGGTTGTGCCGATGCGAATTTCGGTATTCTCTCAAGAGATGAAGATATTATTGACATGCTTATAGAATTTAAAAATACAACCGGCTACCCGCAAAAATTTCAAACATCATACGCTAAAAACAACAGTGAGAGAATCTTTCATATCGGCAAAAAACTTGATGAGAACGATATGAATAAAGGTGTAACCTTAGCTTTTCAAACCATGTCACCTATTGCTGCTGAAAATGTCGGCAGAAGCAACATCAGTATTACGCATTACACCCAACTTATGAAGATGTACAATGCGGCAAGAATTCCCACCTATACCGAACTTATACTTGGATTGCCGGGGGAAACCTATGAAAGCTTTGCAAGCGGAATAAATCAGCTTATCAAAGCCGGCCAGCATCATTCAATATATATACATAATTGC
>Ga0224522_1000667_pt1 | contig 10678 bp, 10 predicted proteins | sample CFST25metaG_FD_182733 | JGI IMG/M metagenome (GOLD analysis project Ga0224522, IMG submission 182733) | Peat soil microbial communities from Stordalen Mire, Sweden - C.F.S.T25 | ecosystem: Environmental > Terrestrial > Soil > Wetlands > Peat | place: Sweden: Norrbotten County, Stordalen Mire...
CCCTTTATTCACTGCAACATCAAATTTAAACCCATAGTCAGTTGATGCAGCTACTATATTCCTATCTTCTGCAGTGAGATAGAAGGAATGTACAAAATATACATATGGATTCTTTGGAAGATTCTTATACAGGGCACATTCCTTTTTTAATTCAAGGCTATTCCAACCCATATGCGGAACCTTTAAATTCATGTCCAAAGGAAGCTGTTTAATTGCTCCTTTAAAAACCCCCAACCCTTTAACTATCTGGCCGCCTTCTTCACTATAATCGAATAACAGTTGCATTCCAAGGCAAATTCCCAAAAAAGGCCTGTTACTTTTAATCACAGCTTTGACAACGTCAGTCATACCTGCCTTGTTCAGGCTTTCAACAGCATCACTATAAGCGCCAACACCCGGCAAGACTACTGCATCAGCCTTTAACACTTCTTCCCTGTTTGAAGTTACTTTGGCTTCAGCTCCTATAAATTGGAATGCCTTTTCTACGCTTTTTAAATTTCCAACCCCATAATCTATTATTGCAATCAAAGTTACAGCTCCTTTGTCACGGCTATGGGCTATAGGCTATAGGCAATGGGTATTCATTATATTACCTATATTCTATTACCAGTGCCTTTGGTTATAATTTCTTACCTGTAAGTCTTTCATAGGCTTCTATATACTTCTGCTCAGTTTTCTTTATTACCTCATCCGGCAAAACCGGTGCCGGTGGTTTCTTGTCCCATTTTATATCTTCGAGGTATTCCCTTAAAAATTGCTTATCAAAACTCTTCTGTGGTCTGCCTATTTCATAATCTGCAGCATCCCAGAAGCGCGACGAGTCAGGGGTGAAAACTTCATCAGCAACTACAAGCTTACCATCGATTATACCAAATTCAAACTTCGTATCTGCCAGTATCATTCCCTTGCTTTCAGCATGTTTACATGCCTTATTATATAGAGCAATACTAGTATCTTTTAATCTTTGGGCAAGATCAGTCCCGATTTTGTTTGCCAGTTCTTCAAAACTAACATTCTCATCATGCCCTTGCAAAGCTTTTGTTGAAGGTGTAAATATTGGTTCAGGGAGTTTTTCTGCCTGCTTTAAACCTTCCGGAAGTTTAATTCCGCATATTTTCCCAGTCTTTTGATAGTCCTTCAAACCTGAACCCTCAAGATAACCCCTTACTATACACTCAGCTTCAGCCATTTTAATCTTTTTGACAAGCATAGATCTGCCCTGAAGTTCTTCAATAAACATGGATAGTCCTTCTGGATATTGGCTTACATCTGTAGTAATCACATGATTATCAACTATATCTTTTGTATAATCGAACCAGAATTCCGATATACTGTTCAATACCTTTCCTTTGTTCGGGATTAAGTTTGGGAAGACAACATCAAAGGCTGATATTCTATCAGTAACGACAATTAATAATTTGTCTCCCAAATCGTAAACATTCCTTACCTTACCTTTAATATGTAAAGGCAGTTTTATAAAATCAGTGTTACTTATAAGCATAACTTACCTCCTAAATATTTAATAAATATTTAAATGTAGAATGATGATTGACGAATGACGAATTAATTATTCTTCACAGCTTTTATTTATTCTACATTTTCCACTTTTTCTTTTTCCTAATTCTACATTCTACATTGAATTAAAGGCTTCCTTTTGTAGACATAACCCCTTCTATTCTCTCGTCTGTTCGCGTAGCCTCATCCAAAGCCCTTCCAAAGGCTTTAAATACTGCCTCGATTATATGGTGATTATTACTGCCGTAAAAAACTTTAATATGAAGATTGATACCCGCATTAAAAGCTACAGCCCTAAAAAACTCTTCAACAAGTTCAGTATCCATATCCCCAACCTTATCTGAGGTAAGTTGCACGTCATATACCAGAAACGGTCTTCCACTCAAATCCAATACAACCATGGACAAAGATTCGTCCATGGGTACATGAGAAGTACCATATCTTTTTATGGATTTCTTATCTCCCAAGGCTTGCTTCAATACCTGTCCAAGCACTATTCCTATATCCTCAACCGTGTGGTGCCCGTCAACTACCAGATCTCCTTGTGCCTTTACCTTCAAGTCAAACAGACCGTGTTTCGAAAATAGTGTAAGCATATGGTCCAAAAAGCCGATACCTGTTTCGATTTCTCCTTTACCAGATCCATCAATGCTTAGACTCAGCATGATATCTGTCTCATTTGTTTTTCTCCTTATCTCTGCTTTTCTTTCCATAATATCCTCCATCTTTTTACTCTGAACTGATTATTCTACTTTCGTCATTCTACATTCTTAATTGCCTTAATACAGATTCATATAATTATTTTCAACTTATCTTCAGATTATTTTATTATAACAGATAGAATATTAAAATTTCTATATTTTGCTCAAAATTGATTTAATATGTTCGAATCATACTATTTCTTTTATTGCCTTCATAAATATATCCATTTCTTCATCCGTGCCTATTCCAATTCTAAGAAAATTATCTATTCTCGGAATTTTGAAATATCTTACCAGAATACCTTTTCCCTTTAGTTCTGCAAAAATTTTATCTGCATTTATAGAGGAATGACTTATGAATATAAAATTTGCTTTAGAATCAGTAACCTTAAATCCGATTTCTCTTAGACTTTTTGATATTCGTTCTCTGGTTTTAATTATCCTTTTCCTGTTTTCTTGAAAATAGGTTTCATCCTTTATTGCTTCAACAGCTCCAGCTAAAGCCGCTCGGTCTAAAGTATATGAATTTATAGAGTTTTTGATCCTGTTTATACCTTCTATGAGATCTTTTTGTCCCATTACAAAACCCACTCGGAGTCCTGCCAAACAGCGTGACTTTGAAAAGGTCTGCATAACTAAAAGGTTTGGATATTGATCTATTAGTTTAACGGCTGATTCTCCACCAAAATCGATATATGCTTCATCAACTAAAACAACTTTATCTAAATTATACTTCAAGATCTTTTGTATCGATTCAAGAGGCATATCCTTAGCTGTTGGTGCATTCGGGTTAGAGATTATGACTCCTCCGTTCTCTGACAGAAAAGGATCAACAGGTATGTTAAACTCTTCGTCAAGCGGTATCAGCTTATAGTCTATTTTAAATAATTTAGAATACACTGGGTAGAAGCTGTATGTAATATCCGGATATAGAATTGGCTTTCCCTGAGTGAAAAAAGCCATGAATGAAAAAGCCAGAAGCTCATCTGAGCCATTTCCAACAAAAATCTGTTCTCTTTTCAAACCATAATATTGTGCAATAGTATCCCTTAATTCATAACAATTTGCATCCGGATACATTCTTAAGTCTTCATTAGCTGCCCTTTTTATTGCCTCAAGGACTTTTGGCGATGGTGCATATGCACTCTCGTTTGCATTTAATTTAATATATTCCTTATCCTTTGGTTGTTCACCCGGGACATACGGATCCAGACTCCTTGTTAATTCGTTCCAATATTTACTCATGAATATTCTCCCTTTACTCCTTCCGTCACAGTGTGACAGGAGGAGTTTATTCAAATCTTACTTTTATAGCATTGGCATGGGCGTCTAATCCTTCAGCTTCCGCGAAAAGAATAACGTCGTCCTTAACTCCCAATAATGCTTTTTTTGTATAAGAAATAACACTTGTCTTCTTTATAAAATCACCTACATTTAATGGTGAAAAGAACCTTGCGGTACCACTAGTGGGAAGCACATGATTCGGTCCTGCGTAATAATCTCCAAGTGGTTCTGAAGAATAATGTCCGAGAAATATTGCTCCTGCATTACGAATTCCGTCTAAAAATGAAAACGGTTCTTCAACACATAACTCAAGGTGCTCTGGCGCAATCTTGTTTATTATCTCAACGGCTTTCTCCATACTTTCTACAATGACAATAGCTCCATATTTGTCTATAGATTGATTAATTATCTCTTTGCGTGAAAGGTATACCGTCTGCCTATCCAATTCAATTTGAACCTCTTTAGCAAGCTTCTCAGATGTAGTTACTAATATTGCAGAAGCAAGAACATCATGCTCAGCCTGAGATAATAAATCAGCTGCCACATATTTAGGGTTTGCTGTGTTATCTGCAATGACAGATATCTCACTTGGTCCTGCTATTGCATCTATGTCACAGTATCCATAAACCATCTTTTTAGCCATGGCCACATATGTATTCCCCGGGCCAACTATTTTATCAACTTTAGGTAATGTTTCAGTTCCGAAAGCAAGGGCTGCTATTGCCTGTGCTCCACCAATACAATAGATTTCATCGACTCCTGCTTCTTTTGCAGCAACAAGTATTGCAGGATTTATACCCTCACTTTTTGGAGGTGTGACCATAATAACCTTTTCAACACCTGCCACTTTAGCAGGAATAACATTCATAAGCACTGAAGAAGGATATACTGCCGTTCCTCCAGGCACATAAACACCCACAATTTCGAGAGGCCTATATAGTTGCCCTAGAAGTACCCCGTCCTTCTCAGTTGTAAACCATGAGTTTTCTTTCTGTTTTGAGTGGAAGCTTTCAATATTTTCTTTTGCTTTTCTAATGACAGTTAAAAGCTCTTTACTTACTTTTGAATATGCATTAGCAATCTCTTCCTCTGAAACTCTTATGTTTACCAAGGTTAATTCAACTCTATCAAACTTACTGGAATATTCCAGTAAAGCTTTATCACCATTAAGTTTTACGTTATTAACAACTTCCTCAACTTTACTAAAAACATCTCCAAGTTCCATCTGACTTCTTTGGGAAAGTTTTTTGTAAAATCCGCTCAGATCGGTTTTCCTCGAATCTATTATTTCAATCATCTTTTTCTCTCCCCTTTTCCAATTGCTTTCTGAACCCATCTATTATTCTGTTTATTCTCTCACTTTCCATTTTCATGCTCACCCGGTTCACTACAAGTCTTGCACTGATGTCAGCAATAGTATCAAGTATAACGAGGCCATTTTCCTTTAGCGTCCTTCCGCTTTCAACCAAGTCAACAATCACTTCTGAAAGCCCTACCAACGGGGCAAGTTCCACAGAACCATTCAGTTTAATAACTTCAATGCTTTCTTTACGTTTATGCTCAAAGTACTCTCTTGCAATACGGGGATATTTCGTTGCTACCCTTTTATTATTCAATTGATCCAGCTTCCCCTGAAGTTCAACTGGTCCCGCGACTACCATCCTGCAAGCAGCAAATCCAAGATTCACAACCTCGTAAAGATGTCTTCCCTCCTCAAGAAGTGTATCCTTACCCACAATACCTATATCTGCTGCTCCGTATTCGACATATGTTGGCACATCACTAGGTTTTGCCAAGAAAAATTTAATTTTGTTTTTTTCATCTAATAAAATAAGCTTTCTTGAGGAGCTTTTAAGCTCAGAACAATCAATTCCCACCGCTTCAAACAATTCAATCGATAATTCTGCAAGCCTTCCTTTTGAAAGTGCTACAGTTAAATACCTCATACTAATACCTCCAACTTTACTTCTCAATTCTTAATTAATACCCTTTTGAAGTAATTCCTCTATGCTTGTATAAATAACTTCACCAGTTGACATTTCGTGTATTTCAATATTTTCCGCATCGTTTACCACAATAACCCCGCCTATACTTTTGTTTTTAGCATACTCGCGTATTACTTCCAACTTCGCCCTAGTTATATCTATCTCAACCGAAAGGCCTTGTTTTCTAAGTTCTTCACAGACCTTAAAAGCCGTTTTCCTTCCCAAAGTTTTATATAAAATAAGTGTGTCAATTCCAGGTTTTTCATTATCCAATTTCTGCCTTTCTAAAGCTGTCATAATCATATTAACACCCAAAGAGAAGCCAGTAGCAGGACATATTTTCCCAAACTTTTCTATCAAATTGTCGTACCTTCCACCACTCAAAATCTGAAAACCAATCCCATGTGTAAACCCTCTGAAAATAATTCCAGTATAATAGTTTAGGTTTTGTACTATTCCCAAATCGATAGATACATACTTTTCAAGCCCATAATCTCCTATTATTTCAAGTACCTGCCTTAAGTTTTCGAGGGCTGCCAGTGACCTTTTGTTATTCGTAATTTTCTCTACTCTATCAATCAAATCTGTTGAACCAAACAACCCAGGAAGGTTGAATATCAACTCTTTTAAATTCTTGCTTATATCATGTTGTTTAACTAACTCTTCTATTCCTAGGAAGTCCTTTTTATCAATTAAAACCCTCATTTGCTCTGTATCAGCATCAGATAAACCTGTTTCTTCCATCAATCCTTTAAAGAAATCCACCTGGCCAATGTCTATCTGAAAATTATCCAAGCCACAAGCTCTAACAGAATTTATTGCAGCAACAATAACTTCAGCATCTGCTTCAGGTGTGCTTGTACCAAGAATTTCAACTCCTGCCTGCGTAAACTCTTTCTGCTTTCCCCCTCCAAGTTCGTTGAATTTGAAGGTATTCCCAATATAAAATATTTTTTGAGGATAAACAGCATCTCGATATTTCGTTGCCGCAACTCTTGCAACAGGTATCGTAATTTCAGGTCTTAATACCAGAATACGTCCTTGCTGATCAAAAAATTTGAACATTGTTTCCTGTGGAGTCTGATCTGCTTCAAAAGTATCATAAAACTCCAAGGTAGGAGTTTCTATTTCGAAATAACCAAAAGTTCTGAAAAGTCTTCTTATTCTATCTTCAAGATTTCTTTTTGCATAACATTCTTCAAATAAAATATCCTGAACCCCTTCAGGGGTATATATTTTCCATTTTGACATAATCCGCACCTCACTTTATCACTTCATTGCACTAAACTAGTAAATTGATGAATTAAATTTATTATAATTGTAAATGTAATTTTTGTCAATGAACAACTTGAATTTTAATCGAAAAGGAGATTTCTACTTGAGATAGCATTTTATCTCTTACTGTATCTCGACTTCTATCGCTGGGGTTATCCGAGATGGGCAAGTAGTGTTTTAGTCACTTTAGTAGGGAGGCTGTCACCAAGTGGCTGGAGGGTTTGCTTTATTCTTCATTAAGACCCATTCTGAATGCTTTCTTCTTCAACATTCCTAAGAGTGTTTTCGACATGAAATAAAAAAATCCTCCCTATTTTGTAAAAAGGAGGAATGATATGTTTTATATAAAGCACTTCGGCCAGATATAACAGTCCTAAATTATTTGACTTAAACGCACCAAAATTATTAATTCCACCTATATCCATTTTCTCTTAAAAGAGCTATAGTTTGATAAATCTTTTCAATAGTAAATTTATCACCTTTGATTTTTTTTACACCTTCAATAATATTTTCATCACTGCATCTATTCTCGCTTCGGCATAGTTCTCTCGCAACATAGTCAGTAGTTGTTATTATCTCAAGTTCAAATGCAGACATAGAACCAAATACACCCAGTACACTATCAATGCTTTTTAAATCACCTTGAGAAATTAATACATTATCTGTAGAATCACGTAATTCAGTTAAATGAATTCTATGACTCATTCCATCAGGAACAACTTCAATTTCACCTTGCATTTGCAAGCTATGAAGTGCATCGTCTAATGATGAACTATAGGGACCATAATAATGTATAGAATAATCAAATCCCAAATCCATACCCTTTTTTTCAACAAGATATATCAGCTTTTGTAAGGCTTTCTTACCTGGATTCTGATACTCTGATATCATACTTATAACTTGTAGTAATTTATTAGTATTTTCCATAAGACTATCCTCCAACAATTGTATTATATACTATAATGAATCACTCATATCTTTCATACGTTGTTTGACAAAATTCTGTGCTTCTTTAGCAATATTTTCCTTTGCATATATTCTCATGATATATATCGGCTCTGTCATTTTATTAATTATGCCTGATTCTTGACTAATAGTACTCGGCTCTTCACTATGATCAAGTATTATAGGAATTGCTTTTTCGCTATCAATCTCATGTCTTAGCGGTATTTTATGAGTCATCTTATCAGCTGAATCAAATAAAAGTTCATTCTCTCCGAATTTATTTTGTAAATCCTTCTTAATAAGATTATATGTCCTCTTTTCTTGTATATTTGAATGTGTTGGAGTTTCATAAACCATCTTCATAATTTTTCTTTTCATTAATTTTTCTGCGTGCTCATTTACTTTTTCATCTTCTCTTATCATTCCCCAAACACGTGCATCATCCCACTCCAAGTACTCTGCTACTTTATTGGGATATCTTCCATTGGGTAAGCTTTCTTTTAGATAATCTACTAACATTTTATCTAGAAATCTTCTTGTTTTATGAAAATATACCTGTACGAACATAAAATAGCGAGCAAGTATAAATTCTTCAAAAGCATGTATACCGCCTTTTTCAATGGCGAGAAAAATGTTGTTATCTTTTTTAAATGTTGTAAGACATGAAATCAACCTGTCAATATCATATTTCCCATAGCTTACACCGCAGTATAATGAATCCCTCAATAGATAATCCATTTTATCGCAATCAAGCTCACTATCCATAAATTTTTTAAGAAAAATAAAATCAGGGTTACTGATATTTTTCCCATGATATATTGAGCATATTAATTCAGGGGTAATGTTATACTCGTTTCCATATTTATGTACAAATTCAAATCCAATCTCTTTAATATAATCTGCAATATCTGGACTTATCACTATTTTATCCGTAAAATCTTCGTGCTCCAAACCATCAGGGAAAACAGACTTATTATCCTAAGTTATTGTCTACTATCTGGTTTCGACATTAAATAAAAATATCCTCTCTATTTTGTAAAAAGGAGGAATAATTTCGCAATAAATCCGACTATCAAAGGAGCATGCAAAAAGCGACAGAGGACACTCCGCCTCACACAATATTCTATTCGAATAGTTTTTTCTTTTCACACACCTCTAAAAATGGAATTTTCAAAAAATTGGCATCTTGGAAGGGAAACTTCTTTGCTTGCTTTTTTAATTTTGCTAGAGCTTCTTTTGGACTATTACCTAATTCACTCATTTCATCAAGCACTTGAACTTCCCAGTATTTAGCTGTAACGCCTATGCATTTCGCCTTATACCTTTCTTCAATACCAAAGATTTCTTTCCATGTTTCTATTTCTTCTGTGTTTTTACTGGAATTGAACTGCAAATTTATATCCTTTGACGTAAGATTTTCCAAATTATCATTTTGTATTTCCATTTCGATATTTATTTCCGCGTCTTGAGAAGCATATGAGTAAAATGCTTTGCGCCTATTATTAGAACTATCATGTATGGGATCCTTGGTAGCTTGATTTCTAAACTGGTCGAATTCGACGGGTTTAAAATTTGGGTTAATTTTTTCTCACAAACCAAGAAATTCTATTATATCCTTTTTTCTAAGCCAGTTTCTATGAGATTACCACGTCGCAGACTCCTCGTAATGACACGAACAATCCTCCAGTCACTCCGTGACAGCCTCCTTTAGCAAAGAGGCCAAAAAAAACCTCCCACAGCTACCCGTCGGAGGTTTTGGTTTTATTTATTTTTTGATTTTTCGAGTGCCGCTTTTATGAAGCCCTTGAACAACGGATGCGCTCTATTTGGCCTTGACTTGAACTCAGGATGGAATTGAACTCCTACAAACCAAGGATGATCTTTAAGTTCAATTATTTCTACCAGTGTTTCACTAGGTGAAAGTCCAGATAAAATTAAACCTTTTTCTTCAAGTGTTTCTCTAAATTCATTATTAACTTCATATCTGTGCCTGTGTCTCTCATATATCAATTCTTCTTTATATATATCAAAAACTTTTGTATTTTCATTTATTTTACAAGGATATAATCCAAGTCGCATTGTTCCGCCCTTTTCATCGACATCCCTCTGTTCGGGCATCAAATCAATAACAGGATATTTTGTGTCCGGATTGAATTCCGAACTATGAGCACCTTTAAAGCCAACAACATTGCGCGCAAATTCTATTACTGCCATTTGCATTCCAAGACATATTCCAAAGTATGGTATCTTATTTTCACGTGCATATTTTACAGCAAGTATTTTTCCTTCAATTCCTCTATCTCCAAATCCTCCCGGAACTAAAATCCCATCAGTTTTCAAAAGATGATTCTTTATTGTTTCGCTATCAACATGCTCGGAATTGACCCATTTGATTTTTATATCTACATTATTTGCAATTCCTCCGTGTTTTAAGGACTCAACTATACTCAAATATGCATCATGAAGCTCAACATACTTTCCTACCAATGCAATTGTAACTGAATCGGTGAGGTTTTTTTGTTTATCCACCATATCCTGCCATTCCTTCAAATTCGGCTCTTTACACTCCAGACTTAAGCGTTTGCATGCAATATCCGCCAGTCCTTCCTTTTCTAGCATTAGAGGTACTTCATATAAAATCTCTGCATCCATATTCTGAATTACCCAATTTCCGGGTAGATTGCAAAATAGACCGATTTTATCTTTTAAATCCTTGGATAAGTGTTTTTCTGTTCGACAAACTATGACATCAGGCTGTATACCTATACTTCTAAGTTCTTTGACACTGTGCTGCGTTGGTTTTGTCTTCAATTCACCGGATTTCCCAAGATAAGGCACTAGCGTAACATGAATATACATTACGTTTTCACGCCCTTTATCAGTAGCTACCTGCCTTATTGCCTCAAGAAAAGGTAAACTTTCAATGTCGCCGACCGTTCCTCCCACTTCAGTAATTACTACATCGGTATGATC
>Ga0224522_1000672_pt1 | contig 10652 bp, 10 predicted proteins | sample CFST25metaG_FD_182733 | JGI IMG/M metagenome (GOLD analysis project Ga0224522, IMG submission 182733) | Peat soil microbial communities from Stordalen Mire, Sweden - C.F.S.T25 | ecosystem: Environmental > Terrestrial > Soil > Wetlands > Peat | place: Sweden: Norrbotten County, Stordalen Mire...
TTGCAACGGCAACTGCTGCTCTGGTAAAACGGAGTAGCTTCTCTTTGACATCTTCAGGAATCGATGTGTTTGATGAATCCTGAACATCATGTCCATATATTCCAAATGCGGGTAATCCTTTTTGCGTGTGACCGGCTAAAACAGCAGCAAGATAAACTGCTCCCGGACGTTCAGTTCCATTAAATCCCCAAACAGCTTTGGGATAGTATGGATTGGTATCCATCGTTTCTGAACCATAACACCAACATGGCGATACAGTTATTGTTGCTCCAACTCCTTCTTTTTCAAATTTATCAGCACACATTGCGGATTCTGCAACTCCTCCGATACAAGTATCTGCAATAACACACTCTACTGGTGTGCCATCAAGATATTTTAGGTTTGCTTTAATTAATTCAGCAACGCTAATTGCCATGTTCATGGTTTGAGTTTCCAATGATTCTCTCACACCTTTTCTGCGTCCATCAATGGTAGGACGAATTCCGATTTTTGGCTTTCTGCCGTAGTATCTGTTCATTTTTTTAATTATTATATTAAACTGTTATGATCTGTCCTGATGTAATAGTAAAAAAATTAAAGTGATCCTCTTTCGGTTAAAGTAGTCGGTATGATAAGCTGTAGCTTTTGCTTATGTAGCACAAAATCGGCAGCCATTTTTCCCATCAATGCGAAATCTGTAGAAATTACTGTTATACCATTTCCAATTACCTCTTTCATTGGTGTATCGTTATATGATATAATTCCGACATCTTTCCCCAATTCTAATTTTGTCGAATTGGTTGTTTTTACAATTTGAACAAGGTCGACTTCATCGATAACGAAAAATAATCTGTTCTCAAGTGTTGTAAATGGATCAAACACATTGACGATGCTGTGCTTAATAGTATAGTCCTTACAGAATTGTTTAAAAGCATTGATCGTTTCGTGAGGATGATAGGTCTCTTTAGGAAATACCAGAACAAACTCTTCATAAGCTCTGATCCGCTGTAATCCAGAAACCAAACTATTATATACTGCCTGATCAAAATCCTGACAGACATAAGAGTAATTCTCTTTTTCAAAACGACCCCAATCGAGAATGAGCAATTTGTTTGCATCAATTTTTTTTAGGACATCACTAATCATGTCGTGATTAAAATTCATCACTACATACATACTATATTGTCCAATATTATCGAGGAGTATGGATTCAAAAACCCTGAAATTATAGTGATGAAAAAATAGATCAACACCATAGTTCTCAGGTAAATTTGATCGTAGATTATGGTATAATGTATCTTTAAATGAGCTATAGGTATCCAGAAAAAGCATCACTTTGTTTAAATCAGTGGCTACAAAATAGCCTCTTTGCGGCGATGATTCTATTGTACCCCGTCTAACTAGTTCTCTGTAGGCTTTAAAGACAGTATCTCTTGAAATATTTGCAGAAAGGCTCATTTGGTTTATAGAAGGAAGTGAGTCTCCCGGAACTAAATCACCTAGATTTATAGCTTGAATAATCGCATTAATCAACTGTTGAACTTTAGACGTCCGTGATTGCGTATCGGCCATAAATTGAAGGAATACTTCGTTTTTTTCTTTTGCCATCTTATTAACTGTGCTGAACTGTCATGCAGCGTCAAATATATGAAATAAATATTTTCTTATTACAAAAGCTTAAATTTATTTTTAATATGATGGGGTAAGTTGAAGAATAATTCTGATTAAAAATAAAAAAGGGAATAGGGGTAGTGATTTTCTACTTCTATTCCCTTGAAGAAATAATTTAATTTGGAAAAACTTAATATTGCTATTCCTTCTTAAAACTGTAAAACACCAAAATATGCCGGTTGATGATAATCAGGATGAGCTGTTTTGATTGGATTCCAGGTTGTGTAATGTGGAGTTGGTAGATTATCTCCGCACTTCTGTAGATTGCCTTTGATAGTTTTCCCCTTTAATGAAGTGATTGAGTGATGCCAGAATGCAGTGAAAGGGATATATACCGTAAGTTGCCATGGCTTCTCTAACTTTGTCGTTTCGAAGGGTCGACGACCTAATGATGATACTCTTTTCACTAATCCGGAAATTTCCTCAGTCGCTTGTTGCCGGTTATGTCTGTCTTTGCCAAATCCAAGTAGGAGGGTCCCTATGGCATTGATTTCAAAATTGTAATAACTACCATCACCCGATGGATCAATAAAAAGCTCTACGCACGAATCAGTGTAAACCTTATCATTATCTGTTGTATAGATTGCTCTTGAGAATTCTTCGGTGACATTAAATTTCAAAACGATACCCTCTTCAGTCTGAAATAGTTTAAAACCTACATTAGGCTTTTCAGAGAATTCGTCAGGCCAATTCACATTTTCGATCATTGTATAATCGACTTTGCTGGTCTCGATGAATTCATTGATATTTTCAATGGTTGTCTCTTTTGTTATTGCTTTCAGAAGGGGCACTTTTACGATATTCATATTGCAAGCAGTTATTAAATAAAGAATTATAAACTTAAATATTTGAGTTGTAAACATCATCAAATGTACGAATAGCAGATAAGAATACAATGCACTAAACATGTAAAAAAAGAAAAACCGGCCTCAAATAAGAGACCGGTTTTCTATAACAATAACTACGGAAGTATTAGAGATTATTCGTAATCTTTCAGAATCTCTCTTACTCCATCAGGAGCAACACGACCATAAACTTTTTCACCTACCATAACTACAGGTGCTAAACCGCAGGCACCAACACAACGAAGGCATCCCAGAGAAAATTTGCCATCAGGTGTAGTTTCACCAACCTGTAGGTTAAGAATTCTCTTGAACTCATCGAGTACTTTTTCACCACCGCGAACGTAGCAGGCAGTACCCATACAGATCGAGATAGGATGTTGACCCTTTGGTAACATGCTGAAAAATGAGTAGAAGGTAACAACACCGTATACCTGAGCTACAGATGTATTCAGTTCCTTGGCAATTACTTCTTGCACTTCTGCAGGCAAGTATCCAAAGATTCCCTGAGCTTTATGGAGCACGTTAATCAGTTCGCTTTTCTCATTTCTAAATGATTTACAAACAGATTTTAGCTCCTCCAGTTGTTCGGGATTCAGTTTAAATTTTATATGTGACATTATACAGATCCTCCAAATTTGATTTAATGCTATTTGAATCTTTGTTTTCCCAATTAATCAACGAATACATCATCCTGACGATCGAAATAATGAGTATGCAGTAAGTGATGTGATTTATCACTTAATGGTTTTCCCAAAAATTCGTTGTACAGTTGAATAATATATGGGTTCTCATGAGATTTACGGATAGATTTTCCGGCATCTTCACGATAGATAGCTTTGGCACGGGCCTTTAATATTGATACATCACCATGGTGATAAGGTTGTCCACCTCCACCAATACATCCACCAGGGCAAGCCATAATTTCAATAGCATGGAATTCACTCTTACCTGCACGAACATCTTCGAGTAGTTTACGTGCATTTCCTAAACCATGAGCAATACCAATCTTAAGTTCAAATCCGTCAACATCAACCGAAGCATGACGAACATTTTCAAGACCACGTATTTGTTGGAAGTCAACTTTGTCAAGTTTTTTGCCGGTTTGAAGTTCGTAGGCTGTACGAACAGCGGCTTCAATAACCCCACCTGTAGTACCAAAGATAACAGCAGCACCCGTTGATTCACCCATTGGACGGTCGAAATCTTCGTCACCCAAGGAATTGAAATCAATATTAGCTTGTTTGATAAACTGAGCTAACTCGCGGGTAGAAAGAGAGAAGTCTACATCAGGATTGCCATCATGCGCAAACTCTTCACGCGAACACTCATATTTCTTAGCTACACAGGGCATGATTGAAACAACCACTAAATCTTCGCGTTTAACATTGATTTTGTCAGCAAAGTATGTCTTAGCAATTGCACCAAACATTTGTTGCGGAGAACGTGCAGTTGATGGCACATCCAATAGATCTGAGAAGTTGTGTTCGAAGAACTTAACCCATGCAGGGCAGCATGATGTCAGAATTGGTAGACGTACACTCTTATCACCTGCAAGGAATCCATTTAAACGTCCCAATAACTCAGCACCCTCTTCCATAATGGTAAGGTCGGCAGCAAAGTCAGTATCGAATACATAGTTAAATCCAAGTTTACGTAAAGCTGCAGCCATTTTACCGGTAACAATAGTACCTGGCTCCATGCCAAACTCTTCACCAAGTGCTACACGAACAGCAGGAGCTGTTTGAACGATAACAGTCTTGGTTGGATCAGCTAATGCATTTATTACCTGACGTGTATGGTCGACTTCCGTTAATGCACCCGTTGGACAAACTGAAATACACTGTCCACAATAGGTACAAGGTGAATGATCAAGGTTCATTTCGAAAGCGGGAGCAACAACTGCTTCAAAGCCTCTGTTAACTGCAGATAGTGCACCAACAGTTTGAACTTCATTACACATTGTTTCGCAACGACGACACATGATACATTTGTCCATTTCGCGAATGATAGAAGGTGATGTATCAATGCGATATGTTGAATGTTCTCCTTGGTAAGGAATCTCGCGGATGCCTAAACGTTGAGCTAAACTCTGTAAGTCGCAATTGCCACTTTTAGCACAGATCAAACAATCAAAAGGATGATCTGAAAGCATTAATTCGAGCACAGTTCTACGTGCATTAAGAACACGAATACTGTGTGTGTTTACCTTCATGCCAGGGGTAACAGGCGTAACGCATGATGGAGCAAGATTCCTGCGGCCTTCTACTTCAACCACACAGATGCGGCAGCCACCAGGTTTATGCTCAATATGCATGTCGCCCATATTCATGTAACAAAGGGTAGGTACGTCGACGCCAATCAATTTGGCGGCTTCTAAAATCGTAGCGCCTTTTTCGACTTCTACGGTTTTACCATCTATGGTGATATTAATAAGTTCCATTCTCTGATTCCTCATTCATTAATTAATAAAGATTGCATCGAATTTACATTTTTCATAACAAGCACCACATTTGATACAGATTGCAGTATCAATTGTATGTGGCTTTTTGCGCTCACCTGAAATAGCATTAACCGGACAAACACGAGCACAAGCGGTACAGCCTACGCAAGCTTCCTGATTAATAACATATTGCATCAATGCTTTACATTGTCCTGCAGGACACTTATGGTCTTTTATATGAGCAATATACTCATCATAAAAGTTATCAAGTGTAGAAAGTACCGGGTTTGGCGAAGTTTGGCCTAAACCACATAGAGAAGTATCACGAATAACATTACTTAGATTGCGTAGTTTGTCGATGTCTTCCATCGTTCCGTTACCCTGAGTAATTTTATCAAGAATTTCGTACAAACGTTTATTACCAACGCGGCAAGGAGTACACTTACCACATGATTCCTCAACGGTAAAGTCAAGATAATATTTGGCAATAGAAACCATACAATCGTCTTCGTCCATAACAATCATACCACCTGATCCCATCATGGAACCCGAAGCAATTAAGTTATCATAGTCGATCGGTGTGTCTAAGTGTTTTTCAGTTAAACAACCGCCAGAAGGTCCACCTGTCTGAACTGCTTTAAACTTCTTACCATCTTTGATACCGCCACCGATTTCGAAAATAATTTCGCGAAGTGTCGTTCCCATTGGAACTTCAATTAAACCAACATTGTTGATTTTTCCTGCAAGGGCGAAAACTTTTGTGCCTTTTGACTTTTCAGTTCCAAGACTTGAAAACCATTTAGCACCTTTGTTGATGATAACAGGGATGTTGGCAAAAGTTTCAACGTTATTTACATTACTTGGTTTTCCAAGATAACCTTTCTCAGCAGGGAATGGAGGTTTAACGGTAGGTTCTCCACGAAGACCTTCCATAGAATGGATTAATGCAGTTTCTTCACCGCAAACAAATGCACCAGCACCATAACGAAGTTCAAGGTCGAAAGAAAAGCCTGTTCCCAGGATATCTTCGCCAAGTAAACCATATTCTCGAGATTGGTCAATAGCGATTTTCAAACGCTCAATGGCCAATGGATATTCAGCACGGATATAAACTAAACCTTTTGTTGCGCCCATGCAATAACCGCAAATAGCCATTGCTTCAATAACAGAGTGTGGGTCGCCTTCTAAAACCGAACGATCCATGAATGCACCTGGATCGCCTTCATCAGCATTACAAACTACATATTTTTGATCAGCAGCATTTTTGCTGGCAATCTCCCATTTTAAACCGGTAGGGAAACCTGCACCCCCACGTCCACGAAGACCAGAGGCTTTTATTTCATCAATTACTTCCTGAGGTTTCATATTCGTAATACATTTTGCTAAGGCTTCGTAACCATCGCGTGAAATGTACTCATCAATGTTTTCAGGGTTTATGAAACCGCAGTTGCGCAAAGCAATACGGATTTGCTTCTTGTAGAAGCCCATGTGTTTTGAATCAGCAACATGTTCTTTATTTTCAGGATCTAAATAAAGTAAACGGTTTACTTTACGACCTTTAATAACATGTTCCGCAATGATTTCTTTTGCATCTTCGGGCTTTACCTGAGTATAGAAAGTATTATCAGGCATAACCTTTACAATAGGTCCTTTCTCGCAAAAACCAAAACATCCGGTTTTCACAACTTGAACTTCACCATCAAGATTATTCTCAACTAAGGTGCTTTGCAGATTTTCAAGAATTGCATCGCTCTCAGAAGCCCGGCAACCGGTACCTCCGCATACAAGAAGATGCATTTTGTATTTTTCCATCCGTAGATCCTCCTAAATTATTGTTTTTCGATGGTTTCGTAGTTAACAGGAATGATTCCGTCAACTAATTCTCCGTTCTTAACATACTTCTCGATAATTGTATCAGCTTTTTGGATATTTACATATCCGAAAACGATAGGCTCTTTACCAGGAACGGTTACTTCAATTGTAGGCTCTGCATAGCAATAACCCATACAACCTGTTTGGGTCACTACGGCATCAATGCCTCTTTTTTCAAATTCTTCAATCATGAAGTCCATAACCTGTTTTGCACCTGATGCAATTCCGCAAGTAGCCATGGCAACCTTCACCTGAACTATTTTCTCGGGATGTTCACTTTTTTCCCGCAAGTCCAGCTTCGACTGAAGCTCTGATTTGATTTTCTTCAAATCAGCAAGCGATTTAACTTTAACCATTTTAATTAACCTCCTAAGGATTTTATTTGATTGATTGAGTTTTTTTTGTTTTGTTCAAATTTAGTTAAAAACCAAATATTTAAGCTGTTTATATTGCTTTTATTTCCAATAAATTTTCATAAATCATCTCCTTCAGATATTTGATAATATGAATGTCGTTGATCGCAACATCATCAAGGGCTTCCTTGATTTCACGCGTATCAAAAACATAAATTTCATCATTTACCTGATGCGAATAAACAAATTCGATAAGTGGATTAGCTGATACCAGAATGGTGATTACCCCGGCGATATCACCGATAGGGAGTCGATCGATATTGTCATACACAAAAAAAGCTTCAACCTCTGTCCCTTTTCCCACTTCAGATCTGATCTTCAGATATCCACCTGTTCGTTCAGCATTCATCTTTAAAAGTGGTAATCCAAGTCCTACTTTTCGTGTTGTACGCGAAGTGGTATATGGATCGGTTACTTTGTCAACCATATCTTTCGGAATTCCTTTGCCATTATCTTTTATAAGAAGACGATAGCTGTTTTCGAGCGGCTTTTCTTCAATGATGATATCTATAAAGGTAGCTTTTGCCGAAATTGAATTCTGAACAATATCAAGTATGTGTAGTGATAGGTCTTTCATTCTGTTATTACTTTCCTGTTATCGATACCCTTTAAGGCTTTTACAACTTCTGCGAAGCTAAGTGCTTCCATTTCAAAGATAGTAAATACTTCTCCAATTAATTCCGGAATATGGGCATCAGAACTCTTGATAAATACGTTGTTCTTCAAGTATTTGTTTTTTAAAAGAAACTCCTCTTTACTTACATGTTTAGATATTTCGAGTGCCTCAGTCTTTAAATCCATTGGGATAAATCCTAATTGACTGATAATACTATTTTTACCTTTGTTTACATGCGCTGGAACAAAAATTCCATTCAAGGCGTGTACTTTCTCTTCAATTTTGTCGATAGACTGATCCAATGCAGAAATCAGTAATCGTTCCTCTTCATAACAAATTTCATCCTCTTCGTTTACCACAACCTGATATCCAAAAAGATCTGGATCGTTTTTAATATCAGGCAAGTGGGCATCAAGGTACTCTTGAAAATGGTTCAACGCTTCATCTGTTTCAAAGAACGCCAGACAGTGTGCCTCTTCTTTTGTTGTTACTTCAGCACCACAAAGAACAAAAATGCCTTCGCGTTTACCTAGTTCTTTTATTACTGCACACTGTCGTGTTGAATTATGATCGGTAATTCCAATCAAGTCGAGCTGTTTGTTTTTTGCAGCACGTATTATATTTGTTGGACTCATCTCCAAATCCCCACATGGTGATAAAACCGTGTGAATATGAAGGTCGGCCCTAAACTGGTTCATGATTACTGATTCAGCAAATTATAGATCTTGCCCGAAATCTCAAAAGCCTCTTCGTTGGTTCCTAGAATTGCTATGCCTTCCTCTTCGCTTTGAGCAACGCAATCTGCCTCGGGTTCAAAGTCCTTCACCAGAACAATAGCTGACAAATCTTTTAGCGAAGCAATTGCCATTACATTTTTGTGGGTTTGAAGCGTTATCCAAAGTTGTCCGGCATCGGCATGACCCATTACATCGCTTAAAAGATCGGAAGTATATCCCCCTTCAATTTCACGGTTGAGACCCTCTTTTCCACTAAAAACTTTTAGTCCTAGTTTTTCAACAAGTTCACTAACTTTCATGCGGTTTCTTTTTTAATACTTTTATTACCATTCGTTTTTTACTCAAACTTTGAGTATGGATTCATTCTTTCTTCACCCCAAATGTCTTTCATGATTTTCACCGTGTCAGTCTGAGATAGCGATCCTCTCTGCTCATAAATTTTCTGAACAAAGATACAATCAGTCAATTGAGCCTTTTCCTGAACAATATCTTCTGATAAAGCCTGACATGAAGGAGCACCACAAACACCACAATCTACGCGAGGCAATAATTTGAGCAATTCATTGAATTGGTTCATCTTTTTCATTGCTTTGCTCATGTCGTCATCAAATTTGTGCATGGAGCGTGGAAAGACCTTTGTCAGGTTGATATCCTCTTGCAGATAATCTTTGTAAGAAGAAATTGGTTTGTCTTCAGGTTTCCCGGGATCATCTCCTTTTAACTTTCTAACGCTAGCTCTTTTATGAAGTCTGTCGGTAGTCAGAAAACGGTTTCCATTTGCTAAAACGCCACCGGCACAACTCTGATCACAAGCACGGAGTTCAAGAAAATCGATGTCGGTAATCTCTTCGTTTTCAACTTTTTCAAGAAACTCAATTACATTGTGAATTTCATCAATGGCCAGACAATGCCCTTTTACCAATGCAGCTTCACCACCTGTAAGACTCCATGTAATTGAATAACTAGATAGGGGACGAATTCCGGGTACATCAAAATTGTGAGAACCACCTTTTTTGATAATGCGATATACTTTGTTGTATAACACATCCATATTGATAACCCCGTTGATGATAGACGTCTCTTCACCAACGGGGCTCTTTATGGCTGCAATTTTTGCAGCACACGGGGTAACATAAAAGATCCCGATTTCATTCTCATTTGCACCCTGGTCAATCATTCTTTTCCGATAATAATGAGCTGCAATATCCAACGGAGGGCGGAGTAAAACAATATTATCGGTAAGTGACGGAAACTTTACCTGAATCAGGCGAATGACTGCTGGGCAGAAAGAAGAAATTAACGGACGGATGTTTTCATTTGCTTTTGTGTACTTGTTCAGGGCGTCACGGAGTATTTCAACCCCCTGTTCAACTTCAAAAACATGTGTAAAACCGAGGTCTTTTATCCCGGCGAATATTTGGGTGGCAGTTATATCTTCAGGGAACTGCCCCATGAAGATGGCTGGTATTAATGCTATGCGAGAGGTATAATCAAAAATTTTATTGAAGTCGTCGTCTTCTATCGTGATGGCTTCAACCGGACAGACTCTAAAACACTCTCCGCAATCGACGCATCGGTTCGGATCGAGTTTCGACTTTCCACCCCTTACACGAATTGCTTCAGTAGGACAGACACTCATGCAATGAGAGCAACCTATACAGACCTCTTCTCTAAAGTTAAGCGCGTGATGAAAGTGTTGGTTATCCATTTATTTCGTACATCAATTCTTTAAAAAGAACTCAATTTCAACCGTAGTTCCTTTCCCAACTTCGCTGCGGATCCTGAGATTATCTGCATTTGACTGAATATTGGGTAAACCCATTCCAGCTCCAAATCCCATTTCTCTGACTTCTGGCGATGCTGTGGAATATCCTTTTTGCATGGCCAATTCAATATCCGGTATGCCCGGCCCTTCATCGGTTAGATTGATATATATACGTTCAGTATCCAAATCAATCTTAATAACCCCATTGTAGGCGTGGGCAACAATGTTTACTTCAGCTTCGTAAAGAGCAACAACAGTCCTTTTAATTAGTTTAGGATCAACATTTAACTGTTTAAGAACTTTCTTAAACAAAC
>Ga0224522_1000674_pt1 | contig 10630 bp, 8 predicted proteins | sample CFST25metaG_FD_182733 | JGI IMG/M metagenome (GOLD analysis project Ga0224522, IMG submission 182733) | Peat soil microbial communities from Stordalen Mire, Sweden - C.F.S.T25 | ecosystem: Environmental > Terrestrial > Soil > Wetlands > Peat | place: Sweden: Norrbotten County, Stordalen Mire...
TCCTCTAAAAATAGCAGCAATTTAGAAAGTTATTAACTTAATAATTTAATTAATTATAACATGAATTTTGAATCAATTCTATAGTATTCATTGGAGGTAATGGACAAAAAATAAACTGCATTTTATAATTATATAATAAATGTAAATGGGAGTGTAGAACATATGGATATTAAAGAGGTTTTAAAATATTGCCTTTTGCAAAAAGGATCATATGAGGATTATCCATTCGGTCCTGAGCCATTAGTCATGAAGATTTGTAATAAAATGTATGCTTTGATATCCATGAGTTCAGGTAAAGGTACTCTTTCTCTTAAATGTGATCCTTTTTTAGCTCAAAGTTTTAGACAAAAATACGCTTCAGTGACTCCGGGTTATCATCTTAACAAACAGCATTGGAACAGTATTATTTTGGATGACACTATACTTGATGAGGATCTGAAGTGGATGATTGATCATAGTTACGGATTAGTTTTCAAATCGTTAACTAAGAAAGAAAAGGTGGCCTTAGCGAAATAAAAAGAATGGTTCAACAAAAATGAACCCTTCTTTATATATTTTAACTGATGCATTTAATGCAGCAGGTCATTTTATATTGAAAAATAATCAGGAATTACTATCCACTGATACAACTCTTATTATCTTTAAATAACAAAGACTCCTTAATTTTATTCAACTGATTTTCTATAACTTTTTTGTCTTTAATTGTTAGCTTAGAAACATTTTCAATTACTTCTCTTGATACATTTTTCATAACTACACCTCCTTACTTTTAAATATTGATTATTTTAATAATTAAATATTATCATTGGCATATTAAGAATTAGTGAAGAAATAATTAATAAATTTTAAATTTTAGTTAACTACAAATAAAAGTAGCAGGTTTTCTGGCAATTAGTTTCTTTCTTTGGTTTATATGATTATCCCTTTCTTGTTCTATCGCATATAATATCAACAAGGATATCAATAAAAAGGAGACTGTGCTAATGGTTCCATTTAATTTCCCTGCAAACACAATAGCAGGAGCAATTTTGTCAAGATATACAAAAAACTTCCGTTCTGGTGAAAATAAACCTCAGTTCAAATTAAGTCCAAGAATGAAACTTGAGCCAGGTAAAATTTTCACAGCGCGTAATCCTATCAAAACTCTTTTCGAGGGCGTTGCTGCAACTCCCAATCCGCTAAAGAAAATTTTCAGTGGAATGCCAGCTAAACCAATCCCAATAAAGAATATTTTTAATGGTATGGCTGCAGGACCTAATCCAATTAAGGCACTGTTAAATGGTCTTTCAACATCAGTATCCCATTTAACTCAGAAATCAGCTGCAGAAGATTACAATACTGTTGTTAGAAAATTTATGCCCGATGACGCAAAATTTTTAACCCCACAATATCCAAATAATTCTACAAATATTCAACTTGTAGACCTTGACGGAGATTCACAGAATGAAATTATCACATCGTACAAACATAACAATGAAATAAAAACCATTATACTAAAAAAGAAAAACGATCAATGGATTAAAGCCGGTGAAATCCATCACTCAGAGCATGATAAGGTACATTATAGGAAGGTTGCAGACTTAACAGGACAAGGTAAAAAACAATTGTTGTTAGGAATGTCCTCAAAGGATAAACCTTCAAAGCTTTATGGATATTCCCTTGAAAATGATAAAGCAACTCAAATTTTTACACATAATTATCACCGCATTGAAATGTTAAAACAACCGAACGCTGATAATGCTCATTTTGCGGTATGGAATAAAAAAGATTCGGATTCTTATGACATTGATGTTATGCATTGGAATAATTCAAAGCTTGAACCAATAAAAAGTACAGCAGGATATTATTACAAAAGTGTAGCACCATTTTATGCGAGTAAGGTAAAACAAACCCCTTATTCACCTTCAAGCTGGTATAATCTTGCAGAAGCACTTGTAAAGGGTGGAGCACACAGAGATGCGCTTATGGCAATAGATGTAGGGATGAAAGTCGATAAGGCGTCTTCATTAAAAGATAAATTCACTTCCCTGAAAAATGAGATAACGAAATCATAATATGCACTAAAAACGGAACTGAAAGGGTAGTCCTTGTAATTTTACTTAAACAATGACTACCCTTTCGTTATAAAACTTTATTTATGAAAACCGATTTTCTATATTCAGTTAGTTTATTTCTGTAAAACTAGTTTTACTGGAGCAATCTGCTTTTCTTTCCTGTATAATAAATTGAGAGCCTATGAAGGGCTCTTGTGCACGCAATATATAGAAGTTTTTTATCATACTCGCTATTGTAATTGTTTTCATCAACCCCATATACTAAAACTGCATCAAACTCCAAACCCTTTCCCATATATACAGGAACTATCATAACCCCTTTTTCAATTTCATCAATTTGCGTATTTACTAAAATTATTCCACTAAAGTAGCTAATTTTTGAATATAATTCTCTCGCCTGAAGTTGTGTCTTACAAATAACAGCAATGGTCTCAAAACCTTGATCAAGATAGCTCCTAATATCGGTTATTATTCTCTGCTCAAGCATTTCCTGTGTCTTTTCACAAGCAATAACGGGTCTTGTTTCATGCCTTTCAAAAGAGATAAAATCCTGTTTCTTTGTAAGAAATTTTTGTGCAAATGAATTTATTTCATAGGACGCCCTATAGCTCTTATTCAAAATCAGCTTTAGAGTATTATTCTTATTAAAAATTTTTATTATTTCATCATACATCGAAATTTTTGCATGTTTTTCTATTGCTTGACTAACATCTCCCGTCACAGTATATCTGGCATTATTGAACATTAACCTGAAAACTTCATAATGCATAGACGAATAGTCTTGCGCTTCATCAATTACAACCTGCCTCGCATCGGGGTAAAGATTCTCTCCGACTATTTTCATTTTAAGATAAAGCATAGGTAAAGCATCTTCATATAATAGCTTATCTTTTTTTAGATTCGTAGTAGTTTCTAAAATTATCAGTTCAATATTTTTTGGGATTTCAAGATCATAAGTAAGTCCATGGAAAAGATTCTGTTCATCAAAAAGCCTTTTATAAATATTAAAATAGTCAATTTCAGTGAATTTGTGCAAATTGTCTATAAAGGCTTTACTTTCATGTATTGAAGGTAGAGGACTGAAGGATTTGGTTTCAAATTCATGTTGCTCATTTTCTTCTGCTTTTCTCTCGAATCCCTTAAGTTGATTCTCCAGCATAGAGTTTATTTTACTTAAAATTATGTTTTCTAATCTCTTAAGTCTCTTTACCATGGGGATTGAAAGTTCATTGTCCAAAAATGAATCTTTTAGCTGTTGCCTGTTTTGAATAAGCACTCCATGGTAATAAACATCCTCAAATTCAAGTAGATTATTTTCATAATACTTAAGCCATCTATCCAGTATTGTTATGAAAGTCCTGGAACCCTTAAATTCTATAGTCTGTCTCAGAAAATCACTTCTTTGGCGATCATTACATCCAATAATAGTTTCAAGCTGCTTGTTCCTCGTTTCTATAACAAATCTATCTTCTAAGTATTTTTTTAGAATTTCATCCATCGTGATTTGTTCAACATTATCTTCCCCAAGCTCAGGTAGCACACTGGAAATATACTTACTGAAAATAACGTTAGGCGAAATAATTATTATATTATTAGAATCAAGCTTAGAATCAATCCCCTCATATAGTAAAAAGGCAATTCTGTGCAAAGCTATTGATGTCTTACCACTGCCTGCAACGCCTTGTACTATTAAAAGTTCGCTTTCTACATCCCTAATTATTTCATCCTGTTCCTTTTGAATTGTTTCAACAATATTTTTCATTTTCGTTGATGTATTCCGGCCTAATACTTCTTGAAGTACTTCGTCGTTTATTCTCATGCTACAATCAAAAAAATACTTCAATTTGGAATCCAGAATCTTATACTGTCTCTTCAACCCGACAACTCCTGAAATTTCACCACAAGGTGCCTTATATGAAGCCTTCCCGGGTTCAAATCTATAAAACATGCTTGAAATAGGGGCTCGCCAATCGTAAACGTAAATATTATTTGTTTTTGATTCTATAAGATTATAAATACCTATATAAATCTGTTCAACTAAATTACTGCCCTCTTCGAGAAAATCAAAACGCCCGAAATAAGGTGAGTCAGACAATTTTTCAAGTCTTTGAATACGTTTAATGGTGTTATCATATTTTGCTGTCTGGTTTGTAATTTCTGTAAGGTGCTGGTTAATCTCAACCATTCCAGCAAGTTCCGTGCTGTGATGAGCAGCATTCTCCCACATATCTCTTCGAGCTTCTAAAAGTGATTTTTTTCTTTCTGAAAGATTTCCTGATTCCTTTTGTATTTCATTTTCAATTATGCAAATGGTTTTTGTCAGATATTCGTTTTCTTCCTGAAAACTTTCTTGATAACTTTTCATATTATGCACTCCCTGTGATAGCAAAAACATGGTAACTATATTTGATTAATTGTTAAATAATGTATAATATGGCTTTTTATGCCCATCCTTTTATTATATAATAAAAGGATACCCGTGTAAAGCAGGAATATCATCTTGAACTCCAAACCAATTAATTCAGAAATTAGGTATTCTAAGCGCAAATTAAATAAATACATCTCATGTTTCGGTTCAACTTAGTAAGTTTTATTTATACTATTAACCAACCGAATTTAAATACATCTCATGTTTCGGTTCAACGAGGGCAAACATTAGATAAGCCTATTGCAACTCTATTTAAATACATCTCATGTTTCGGTTCAACTTTATGCCCCTTTGCCATATATCGAAATTTCCATTTAATTTAAATACATCTCATGTTTCGGTTCAACTTAATTCTCTTGCTTGCAACTTCGACTCTTAATAATTTAAATACATCTCATGTTTCGGTTCAACCCAGGGCTCAGACTCTAGCAAAGTGGGTTGCAGATCTATTTAAATACATCTCATGTTTCGGTTCAACTTAAAAAGGAATTGCTTTATCAGTACTCAATCAACTATTTAAATACATCTCATGTTTCGGTTCAACTATCTATGTTAAGGCTGGATGAAGTAGGTTATAACACTGATTTAAATACATCTCATGTTTCGGTTCAACGTTCTTTGTATTTGCGAATCTTTTCTTCATACTCAGATTTAAATACATCTCATGTTTCGGTTCAACTTCGGAATCCACAACTGTTAGATGGAATCGAGTTTAATTTAAATACATCTCATGTTTCGGTTCAACGATATAAGTATAATCCTAAAAAACATGTCTAATATTATTTAAATACATCTCATGTTTCGGTTCAACCAACAAAGGTAAGTACAATTATGAGGGTTTCTCAACTATTTAAATACATCTCATGTTTCGGTTCAACGCTTCCATATGTAAATACCAACTACCTTCTGCCGATATTTAAATACATCTCATGTTTCGGTTCAACTCAGCTCCGCAGTACCTTCCCATGCAACAACGTCTAATTTAAATACATCTCATGTTTCGGTTCAACTCAAAAAGAATTAGAAGCAATTAATGAGGAAATAAAATTTAAATACATCTCATGTTTCGGTTCAACTACTAATTACTAGAAAATTGTTAGGTGGTGCTACATAAATTTAAATACATCTCATGTTTCGGTTCAACTCCAATGCGTTGGGCAAAGTTGGCAGGTGAATAATAATTTAAATACATCTCATGTTTCGGTTCAACGGGCCAGAACCAGGATCAATATAATGCATCATTGTTATTTAAATACATCTCATGTTTCGGTTCAACTATGTGGAATGGGTTTGTAATGGTTGCTGAAGTAGCATTTAAATACATCTCATGTTTCGGTTCAACAAACTAGGCTTTTTAATCCATTGCTTAATCTTATTTTGATTTAAATACATCTCATGTTTCGGTTCAACTATCATTGTATATTGCTTCTATTCCTCCTGCTTCAATTTAAATACATCTCATGTTTCGGTTCAACGGTAACTACTAGAACGGTCTGCACTTTTCACATTAATTTAAATACATCTCATGTTTCGGTTCAACTCAGTAATTGTGGAGATCATTAAAGCGGATATATTATTTAAATACATCTCATGTTTCGGTTCAACTCCATTTGGGGCATCTATTACTGAGGAGCAGAGAGTATTTAAATACATCTCATGTTTCGGTTCAACTTAGGGGTAACTAAGGACAAGTATAACAAGACCAATTTAAATACATCTCATGTTTCGGTTCAACAATACAAATACTAGGAATAAAGAATCTGACAATTGAATTTAAATACATCTCATGTTTCGGTTCAACTTATTTCCGTTTCTCATAACACCAGGCATTCTATTTAAATACATCTCATGTTTCGGTTCAACTAATGGGTTTACTGTTATGTTTACTGGGTATTTCACATTTAAATACATCTCATGTTTCGGTTCAACTTGTCCATTCAGGCATCTTCTTTACTATCAAATCATATTTAAATACATCTCATGTTTCGGTTCAACCCTTTAAAGCATTTGTATAGGCAACAGCATTTTCTTTATTTAAATACATCTCATGTTTCGGTTCAACCAGTCGCAATAGATGGTAATGGTAATATAAAACCCAATTTAAATACATCTCATGTTTCGGTTCAACTATTAATAGACTCACGAGCCACACTAATGTCCATCTATTTAAATACATCTCATGTTTCGGTTCAACAAGTCCATTACCCGTATATTGTATATCCATCCTCAATATTTAAATACATCTCATGTTTCGGTTCAACGCAATATCTAAAACTTGTGAATTAAGAGTTACTATATTTAAATACATCTCATGTTTCGGTTCAACGCTCCAAAATTATCATATAGATACCATCTAAATTTTATTTAAATACATCTCATGTTTCGGTTCAACGTTGGCCCGCAATCGGAACAGCTTTATTGAAGCTCATATTTAAATACATCTCATGTTTCGGTTCAACCTAACTAACCATATTGAACCCGGTTTATTTACTGGAATTTAAATACATCTCATGTTTCGGTTCAACTTTATTAAAGGAACTTTGGCGGCGGGTGTTGGACTATTTAAATACATCTCATGTTTCGGTTCAACTTATTAATCCATCCACACAGCAACCAATATTTGCATTTAAATACATCTCATGTTTCGGTTCAACTTTCCCTTACCATTTGGACGTACTGTTAAAATACCAATTTAAATACATCTCATGTTTCGGTTCAACCATAAATTGAATCCAAGCAAAGATATTATAGGACAATTTAAATACATCTCATGTTTCGGTTCAACTATCGATGCACTTACCAATTTCATTAAGACCCTTGAATTTAAATACATCTCATGTTTCGGTTCAACATATCTGCTTTAAGCATATCCACAGCTGTCTGTATTATTTAAATACATCTCATGTTTCGGTTCAACTTAAATCAAAAAATCTATGGCCAGCTGGTGTAATTGATTTAAATACATCTCATGTTTCGGTTCAACCTTTTGGAATGCTTGTTAATAGGTCCATCACTGACAACATTTAAATACATCTCATGTTTCGGTTCAACGAAGGTCACGGCCTGTAAACCTTACTATTCTGCTAATTTAAATACATCTCATGTTTCGGTTCAACTAATTAATGTTAAAAGTATAGGTGATTCCTTCTATCATTTAAATACATCTCATGTTTCGGTTCAACATGTCAGTAAGACTTGTTGCAAATGACTTAATATCGCTTATTTAAATACATCTCATGTTTCGGTTCAACAACTCCATGCGTATGTATATAGGCAAGTTCTGCGTTATTTAAATACATCTCATGTTTCGGTTCAACGAATCCAATTAGTATAAAACCAATGTGTAGGCTCCATTTAAATACATCTCATGTTTCGGTTCAACGCATCATCCCGAATATTTTTGATACTTCATCAAAAAATTTAAATACATCTCATGTTTCGGTTCAACAGACCCTCAAAATATACCTATTGTTACAGAATTTCTATTTAAATACATCTCATGTTTCGGTTCAACGTAGTAGTACAAGATTCTTACCCTACGTTTTTAGAATTTAAATACATCTCATGTTTCGGTTCAACTCCAATGCGTTGGGCGAAGTTGGCAGGTGAATAGTAATTTAAATACATCTCATGTTTCGGTTCAACTTAACCAAAGGACTTAGACAAATTGCTTCTGAAGTAAAATTTAAATACATCTCATGTTTCGGTTCAACTCTATCTTTATTGAGTTAATGGTTACTATTGGCCTTATTTAAATACATCTCATGTTTCGGTTCAACAAAATTTTTAAGTGGCTAACCATACAAATTTCAAGTATTTAAATACATCTCATGTTTCGGTTCAACTCTCAACTTACCAAACAATCCAGGATTGGCGAGACATATTTAAATACATCTCATGTTTCGGTTCAACTTTTTGTAAAAAGTCTTGAGGGTAGAATTCAAGAATTTAAATACATCTCATGTTTCGGTTCAACGAGTCCGAAAATGTATGGATAGATGATGTTCAATCATGATTTAAATACATCTCATGTTTCGGTTCAACTCAGATTCATTAGGACGCATAGGTCTTGAAGTTGTATTTAAATACATCTCATGTTTCGGTTCAACAGATACGGAACCATGTTATTTTGTTCCTGCCAGTCCATTTAAATACATCTCATGTTTCGGTTCAACCTATTCAGTATTAATAGTTGCTGCCTGGATACAAGAAATTTAAATACATCTCATGTTTCGGTTCAACCACAGCCACACAAAGAAACCAACTACTTGTTTCCAGATTTAAATACATCTCATGTTTCGGTTCAACCTGACAGATATGAGGAAGGATTACATTTCTTTGCTCTATTTAAATACATCTCATGTTTCGGTTCAACATAAAAATATGGTTTTGCCAAGCGAAAAAATTTACAATTTAAATACATCTCATGTTTCGGTTCAACGTACTCTAGAGTATTTGGTAGTAGTTTTGGTGTTCTATTTAAATACATCTCATGTTTCGGTTCAACTAATAGAGCATTCCTGTAATGAATGAAAATGAACTTTGAAAATAAAACAACCTCCTGCTATGATAAATGTGTGCCTCGAAACGCACAAAAATCATAAAATTCAGGAGGTCATTAGCAAATGAAAAACCGTAATATTCAAAAATTAGAAGCAATAACCCCGAGCACACTGGTGGTTGGAGTAGATATTGCAAAAGAAACACAGTGGGCAAGGTTTGTTGATTATCGTGGTTTAGAATTAGGGAAAACCCTTAAATTCCAAAATAACAAAAACGGCTTTGAAAATATTTTAGCAAGTATTGAATCAATTAGCAAGAATAAAAGATTGGACAAAGTTATTGTTGGAATGGAACCCACGGGGCACTATTGGAAACCTCTTGCAAATTACTTAATACTTAATGATATAACTGTAGTAATGGTAAATCCATATCATACAAAGAAAGCCAAGGAGCTTGATGACAACAGCCAAACAAAGAGTGATTTTAAAGACGCACTAACTATTGCAAAGCTAGTAAAAGATGGCAGATATTACGAAGTATACATGCCACAAGACATATTTGCAGAACTAAGAGTGCTATCTAACTCAAGAATAAGCCTTGTGAAACGGCATAGTGCTTTAAAAAATACCATAACAGCCGTCATGGATGAATATTTTCCAGAAATAGAGACGGTATTCAAAAATTATTTAAAAGGGAAAGCATCGATGCAGATAATAAAGACTTGCCCATTCCCCTCGATAATACTGAAATTAGGTGTTGATGGAGTACTCTTTGAAATAAAAAAAGCAGTTAAGAAGACTGTAGGTAGAAAAAAAGCTGAAGCACTTGTGAAGGCAGCAAAGAACTCAATAGGGGTGGACTACGGAACAGTATCAGCAAAATTAAAATTAGGGTTAATGATAGAAGAATTGGAGTTATTGACAAAGCAGCTTGATCAGATTAAGAATGCAATGGCCGTAGCACTTACGAATACAGGGTTTGGTGAAATAGTACTAAGTATTCCTGGTATAGGAGTAGTAAGTGGTGCAAGTTTCATTGGAGAGATTGGTGACCCTATGAGATTTGATGATCCACGTCAAATAAGCAAAATGGCAGGATACAACCTTGTTGAAGATAGTTCAGGTAATAGTAAAAGCGGAACGGTAATATCGAAGCGAGGAAGGAAGAATTTGAGGAACATCTTATATAAAATGGCTTTGACAATGGTTACGGTAAACAATGAAATGAAAGATTTATATAACTACTTAAAAATGCGTAAGGACAACCCACTTAAAAAGAAGCAAGCGCTTGTAGTTATCTCAAAGAAGATAATAGCAGTTATATATAATCTGGTAAAAAAGCAATCAGAGTATAAGGCAGAATTAGTGCTTGGTGAATTCAGAAAGAATCAAATGAAGAATGTTGCTTAAAGAAACAGGAACCTAAAAAAGCTGATAAAGCGGAGATAAGGAGAATCACTCCATTAGCCCAATGAGGCAGTACTTAAGCTTAAATGCTATCTCCGCTTTTATCCATAAAACAGAACGAAGGAATGTAAGGGCATGACCCAGTGAGACATGATAGGGTGAGTTTTTGGATAATTGAGGCGAAAAATATGGATTTCAAGAAAGATAAGTTGCTGGAAAACCGGCGAATATATAAAGAT
>Ga0224522_1000675_pt1 | contig 10606 bp, 5 predicted proteins | sample CFST25metaG_FD_182733 | JGI IMG/M metagenome (GOLD analysis project Ga0224522, IMG submission 182733) | Peat soil microbial communities from Stordalen Mire, Sweden - C.F.S.T25 | ecosystem: Environmental > Terrestrial > Soil > Wetlands > Peat | place: Sweden: Norrbotten County, Stordalen Mire...
TAGGACATTTCTCTTTTCATAACGAGGTACTTTTCACAGCTCAATATCAATTTTTTAACTGAACTAAAAGCTTTTTCGAAAAGTGAAACATAACCTTCATTTTTAATTTTGTTAATTAGCCTCCTTTTTAGTTTTGAAAAGTGATCCTTTGAGATAGAAAATTTTATTCTTCCATAAGTTACTTTTTTAAAATGAACAAAAAACTGGTACCGTTTAAGAAGTTTTCTGAGCTTTTCTTTCGCATAGAATAGAGCAAGAGCCGTATATGAAATGAATGTACCAGATGAAAAAACAGTATTACAAATATTAGATTTGTTGTCCGTCCATTCGATTTTGTGCCTTTCAATACCTGTCATAAAATCAAATGTTTTAAGACCTTTATCAAAACATTCCTTTATAATGCTTTTAGAAACCAATCTCCCAGGGCTGAAAACTGAAAAGTCATCATCATGTGCGATACGCATGGATAAAAACCTGTCATTACATTCAAATCCATAATTCAAACCAATTATCCTATCATTGATCATTAATGAACTGGCATGTATCTTAAAAGACGAAATGTCTGTATTTAGGGCAAGAAACTTAAAGAATTCCCTTTGTTTACCTTTTCCAAAACCGTTACCATCATTTTTTTTACGCCATCTCTTTTCATGTAAATCAAACAGTTCATCTATGTTATACTTATTTTGTTTATTAAGGCTTAAGAGTCCGTGTTCTTTAAGTCTTTTTTCACTACGCTTAATATTATTTATTGAATGATGTTTGCATCTGCTCTTGTAATAGGAGTCAAAATCAGTACCATCCATTTTTATAAAATATGACTCTATTGGCTTTATGAAATACCTAATATTTTTTAAATGAAATTGTTCCTTCAAAGAGAACATACTTGTCGAATTCTCTGAAATACCATGCAAATTAAAAATGAAACTACCTTTAAGACCAATCAAGTAATCTACTGCAAGATTTACAAGATCATTTTCATATTCATGACTGACAATAAAATCCATATAGCATGTCATAGGGTAACCAATAAAGTTGATTTCCTTGAAAACACCTTTTTTTGTTACCATGAGGGGGCAAAAACCAGTTACAATCTGTTCTTGTAGCATTACAAGTATTAATAACTCATGATTCTTACCAAAAAAATTCCACCAGTGGGTAATCCATTCATATGTAAGGAAGGGGTTGTTGTTTTCCTTTTCCTTGAGTATATACTCAAAATTATCTCTGTAATTCTCAAAATCTTCTATTCTATTTACTATTTTAATTTTCATTAGTGTTCTAGGCTTCTCACAGGTTATACTAGTTTTTACTGATTTATTTAAAAAATTAGTAATTTGAATGGATTTCTGCAAGTCAAACCCAAATTTGAGAGCTGCACTTTTTGCAATTTTATCTCTTTTATCTGTTATCATATAGACTTTTACATATTTATTTGAACGAAGGTAATTGTAAATATTCTGTAAAACACAAAATGCAACATCAACGTTTTCACTTGACTTATCTGGAAAACTTTCAAAAATACAGGCACTATTATTTTCAAGCTCCAGAGTGCTTGCATCCAGTACCCCACCTGAATTTACAAAGGAAACCCATGCATAATAAACTATATTGCCATCATAGGTTGCGATAAAACACTTATGTGTCAGATAAAGTCTTTTAACTATACTTTCAGCAGTACAATTCATTTTATGAGCCAGATAATTTAAGTCTTCTATTTCTGCTAACTTTATAGTGTATTTGGAGTTGCAAAGACCATAAGTATCGTCCTTTATCTCTTTTTCCATAAAAATGTAATTATTCACGCAAAAAATATGAGCTATAGATTTTTCCAAACCTTTTATCAAAAGACCGACGATGCCCGCTGATTTTAAAGTATTTTTCATCCTGGAGACAATATTCTGAAGATTCTGCTGGGAAAAGATATATTTCAATTTCCCAAGTGAATTTCTTTTAAAAAGAACAATTCTGCGATTTTGCTTCAAGACATCTCGAATACGAGCTTTAAGCAGATATTTTTGGAAAACTGCTTTTGAAATATGACTGCTTTTACTAAAAATTACTGACTTCAAATTTTCTATATCATCTGTCCAATCATATTTGTAAGGTTCATAACCTATACCCATATCACAGGTTTTTATATTGTTTGAAAAACATTTTCTGATACTTTCAATCAATAGCATTATGCCTATAGAATAAGAGGAAAAAAGATCATCATAAGCAGAGCAGTAAAAAAGGCACTTCCCCTTATAAATAAATCCATATTCAAAAGCAATGAACCTTTGATTTAAGTAAAGTGAATGAATTACTGCTTTAAATGAAAGGGTGTTATTTAGTACCAGTTGCGAGAAGAATTTTCTTGATTTTTCATTAGTAAACTTACTTGTGTCAATTTTCCTTTCCCATCTTTGATCATGCATTTTGAAGATTTTATGAATATCACTGTAATTCATTATTTGAAAATCCGGTGTACCTAAATCAGAGAGCCGATTTCTCTGTTTTTTGAATTTTCTCAGTTTGCTTGACGAGAACCTTTTTTTAAAGTATGTATCAAAGTCATATCCTTGGGTTTTTATAACCGGTACACTAACATTGCTTGAATAAAGTGAAATATGACGTTCATTCAAGAATTTATTCAAAAGATTATAATTTGGTGAATGTTCTGGCATACCCGATAAAATAAATATAATATTTCCTTTTAAATTAGTGAGGAAGTTCATTAACATTTCTATTGTTCGTTCTCTGTTCTCATCTCTAATAACGAAATCCATATTACTTGCCTGTGGAATTCCAACAAAGCACATTTCACTATATATACCTTTTTTTATCAGCATTAAGGGGCAAAAACCTGAAATTCTACCGTTATTTCTAATCAGAAGTATAAGCAATTCTCTTTTTTCTCCATAAACATTCCACCACTGAATAATCCAGTCGGGGTCGATAAATACAATATCGTTATTGTTTTCATTTAAGATTTCTCTCCAATCTTGTATATAGCTGGAAAGTTTTTTCAAGTCATCTATTACTTCAATTTCTAACCCTGCTTTTGAAATATTGGGAATCACTTCGTTTTCCTCCTTTGAATTAATTTTATTCATTCTTGTTAAGGAATATATCAGTATCAATAAATTACCCAAAAGTAGCAGGAAGGATGAAATAATCACTGAAAAAGCTGCCCCTTCAAGTCCTTTTGAAGGTATGAGTACAGCGTTCAAAACTATACTGACTACTAGAACGATGCCATAGAGAAATGGTTGGATTTTAAACAGTCGTGTAGCTGTTACTGCGTAATTGAAAAGGTTGCTGAGGTAAGCCATTCCAGATGAAAGTGTAACAAGTACTAAAATGTTACTGTATGCTGCATATTCAGGAGTGTAAAGCATAACGAGGATTTGCCGTCCGGCCACTGCCGATATAATCAGTCCAAGAATACTTAGAATCAAGACGATCTGTAGCAATTTAAGTAAAGCTTTTGAGAATGCTTTTAAATTTCTGCCTGCATAAAATCTGGCCAATCCGGGACTTGCAGATTGTCCAAGTGCGTTTACCAGTGTATCTCCAATTGCCATGATATAAATAATAGATGCATAGTGACCAAGAAAATTGGGTCCTAGAAAACCCTTTATAAAATAGTTGGGAATGTTGGTGTTCAGTGATACAAATAAAAAAACCATACCCAAGGGCAGACTGAGTTTGACTAATTTCCAGAGAATATGAGGTTTAAATGCCAAACGGAGATGAACATATTTATGAGTATTTCTAAAATCATATACAATGAGTACAATAAGCCATGCAAGGGCAAGCCCGATAGCTCCGTCTATCATACTATGTCTGAGCCATAAGAAAAATCCCATTGATAAAACAGATAGAATTCCTTTAAACATTAAAGACTTACCGAGGATATCCATCCTCTCGGATTTCTGGAATAAACCGAACGTCATATCACTTATCGTTTCAAAGCATTTTGCTACTGCTATAAAAAAAATAACAATTGCTGTATTCATGTCATATTTTAGAGCAACAATAAAGACAACAACAACTGAAAGAGTAATAATTGTTGTAACACACCTCAAACTGAAATAATGATTAAAATCGTACTCGTTCTCAGTATCGGTAGCAAATACTGAACGTAGATTCAAATCTGCAAGCATAAAAGCCGGTGTAGTAATGGCGGATGCCAATGCGAATTGGCCAACCATTATTGAGGAACCAAACTTGGCGATGAGCATTACAAGTATACCGCGTGATATTGCATAAGTAAACTTACCCATAAAGTTCCAGGAGGCGTTTAATCCAAGGGAAAGAGACTTTTTTCTATGTGCTTGATTATCTTTTTTGTGTGTTTGAATGGGATTTATACTTCTCAAGGTTTTTTTAGTACGTGTGTTCTTAATGGGCACTGTATCATTGTAAATACTCAAATCAAGGTTATTTGAATTCACTTTTCGTATACCTCCTGTTTAGATGATCACGTATTAGAGTATTTGGACAATTGGAACTGAATTTGTTATATTCGGCTATATTGAATAGAGCTAGCCCTATAAAAAGCCAGAAATGTCTCCAGTGCAAAGTATCAACTACTAGACTGTTAACCAGAATTCCAATCAATATTGACAATAATACCGAACTTTTTATAGGCACAGATTCACTTTCTTTACCCTGAATTTTAAATAAATTAATAATTATAAAAATAAGGGCTGTGAAAAACAGTATTAAGCCTGCGGCCCCATTTTCTGTGAATAGTCTAAAGTAAAGACTGTGGGCTGAAATTTGTTCTGAAGTAATCTGGGACACAACCAGTTCATATTGTCCCGGGCCATAACCTAAAGGGTTCTGATATGCCAATTGCAAGCCAGCCCTTTGTGAAGCAAAGCGGTTCTTGTCATAGTCTTGCATTTTGGCCCGGGAATCAATAAAGGTTTTCAAACTGTTATTGCCTGCGAAAAACCATAGGGCAGCTGCTAATACAACAAAAGACATAATAAAAACAGATATTTTGAATAATCCTATTTTTCTAAAATTAAGAAGCAAATAAACTAAAACTGCAATACAAAGGTTAATCCAGGCAGCTCTTGAAAAGCTTAAAACTACGGCAAGGGTGGTCACTGCAATAATGCCCGCATGAACAAAGGCATTTGTCTTTAAAATGCGCTTCGACCTTAAATCATCAAGCAAAATTATAACTGTAGGAATGAGAAAAGGTCCAAACACATTTGGATCCTTGAACAATGCTTTCGCTCTGGAGGAGTATGCCATCAAATAATGTGGAAAGAATCCCATGTAGCCCATAAACCCCAAAATTGATGCAAGTAAGGTGCTTAGTATGTATGCTCGAAGTATAGCAGGAAGCTTTTCGGGTGTAGTATATGAGAAAATAAAGACAGAAAACAGGAAGAGGTAGAACGTTATTGTAAAAAACTTGATGGCCTGAAATATATCCACAGCGTTTATGATGCTCAAGATGCAGACAAAAAAATATGCTAGGTAGATTAGGATAGGAAAGGAATGAATTCTGATTTTTTTAAGGTTCAAGGTCTGACTTATAATACCGAAAACTATCAAAATGCCAAAAAGTAAATCTGACGGAGAAGGCTCAAATAAAACTACGGAAAGCAAAAGAATATCTAAAAATACAAAGAGGTCATATTTGATTTTCAACAACATCAGGAATACCGTGCAAATAATAGCAATGCCTAGTCCAATTGCAGCTTCAGGTCTTGAGACTTCAAGTATACCTATAATGATCCCGGCAATTACTCCAGCTATAATATACTTACATTTTATTGAACGAATTATATTGATACTTATCATGCGTGTCCTCCAACAAACCATGTTTATTAAGCATTAATCACGTGTATTTATGTTCCTGAGTAGACATCCTGATACTTTCTTACCATCTCATTTAGTGTATATTTACTGTAAGCTGTTTTTAAGGCACAGCTACCCATCATTTTTCTAAGGCTATCATCACACATCAGCCTTTTTATATATTCAGCTGCCTGTAAAATATCAAAGCCATCAAGTAGATAGCCGTTTTCTCCATGTTCTATCAACTCGGGTATCCCTCCCACGTTGCTTGCGACTACTGGTTTACCTGCAAACAATGCTTCAATTATGGAAATGGGAAGACCCTCCCACTTTGAGAACAGCAATACTAGATCAACACAACTAAGCAGTCCTCTAACATCGTACTGTGTACCCATCATTAAAACACAATCCCTCATTTTTAGGCTATCTATAAGTACTTCGCAATCTTTCCTAAATGGTCCGTCCCCAATAATTAGAAGCTTAAAATCAAAGCCTTCATTTTTAATTTGAGCCGCAGTTTTTATTGTAAAAATAGGGTCTTTAGGTTCACTCAGCCTGGTGATTGTTGCAATAACAGGTATAGTATCAAGAACTTGAAGGTTTCTTCTCAGTTCATGTTTTGTTTCGTGAAGCTCTGCTATTCCATTGTGAATTACACAGGCTTTTTTTTGCTGAATCCAACCGTTATTTATTCCCTTATCAAGATCGTGATCAGAAACACATATTACTTTTGTACAAAGTCTGCTGGCTATACTCTCAAGAGTACACGTTATCGTATGCTGGAAAGCTGATTTTGATGCGTTTATTCCCCACCCATGCACTGTATAATATATCTTGGGGACACGTAGAATTTTGGCTGCTATTCTACCTAAGACTCCTATCTTAGAGTTGTGAAAATGTGCTATATCAAATTTTCCTTTATAAATGATCTTGAGCAAATTTAAAAAAGCCTTTATGTCATTTGAAAATGAAATGTCTCGTTTTAAAGACGCTAAAGTTATAATTTGAATCTTAAGTTTTCTGTTTACATTTAAACAACTTACCCAATTTATAAGTTCTCCGTTTGGAGAGGTAACCAGCGTAATTAAATATTCGTTTTCAGGGAGATTTGAAATGATATCATATACAACCTTTTGACTTCCGCCTACTTCAGACAGTGTAATACCTACCAACAACCTTTTTTGTTTATAAAGCTGTTCTGCTTTTGAGACAGAAGAAGGTTTCTTGAATATTTTCAGCACTAATACACACCTTCCCTTATGATAACTTTAACAAAGGTTTTAAATATGATTTTTATGTCTGAAAGCAGATTTGCATTGCTAATATAGTGAATATCCAGTTTAACTCTGTCATCATATGTTGTATCGCTTCTGCCGTTAACTTGCCATAAACCAGTGATACCGGGTTTTATTGAAAACAACATTTCCTTATAATCTCCGTATTTGGTCAGTTCTTCTTTGGTGACAGGTCTCGGTCCTACAACACTCATATTGCCAATTAGTACATTAATAATTTGAGGCAGTTCATCAAGACTAGTCTTTCTCAAAAATTTCCCTACAGATGTTACTCTAGGGTCCTCCTTCAGCTTGTAATTTTCATTAAATTCTGCTATTTGTTCTGCAGTAAAATATCTGGAATACTCTTCAGAACCCTCTTTCATTGTTCTAAACTTATAAACTATAATTTCTTTGCCCATATACCCTATTCTTCTGTGTTTGAACAGTATATTCCCTTTTGAAGTGGTTTTAATAAGGAGTGCAATAATTGCAAAACAAGGAGATAATAACAATAGACCAATGACTGAAAAAAATATATCGAAGCAACGTTTTACTTTTAGCAGGTTTTTATTCTTGGAATAATAATTATTTTCTATAGCAATTGACATATGAAACACCCTTTTTACTAAATTTTAATATGAATTTATTTTGGAAATAACAATTTTAGTAGTATTCATTAGATACTACTTTGGCTTCATCAGAAGTTTGTTTCAGAGTGTATTTTCAATGATTCGAGATATTTTTGTGTATCTTGATTATTTTTCTGAAGTGTTTTAATTTGTGAGGTGTTTTTATTACTTGATTATGGTAATTTTCTTTGAAATAGGCATCCTGTTTACCACTATTCCAAGAGTGTTTGCTGCTGAATTGTACAGAGTTTCCATAGCTTTTTCAACGAACTCATAAGTGGTATTTCTATAGTTAACAACCAACAAAACACCATCAACCAATCTCGACAAAATACAAGTGTCTGCAACAGGTAAAATTGGTGGACAATCAATAATAATCACATCATAGTTATCTCTCGCAAGTTTAATAAACGTAGACATTTTTGGAGATTCCAAAAGTTCTGATGGATTTTCCGGTATGGGACCACTAACAACTGCATGTAAATTGTAATGGGGTATAAAACATGTTTCAAAGGATGTTTCGCACTCGCCCACCAGATAATCAGACAGACCTCTTTTGTCAATCTGGTTAAGTTTTGTGTGTAAAACCGGATTACGCAAATTGCAATCTATGAGTAGTACTTTTTTACTAAGCTGTGCCAATGAAACGGCCAGATTGATAGCGGTAAAGGTTTTACCCTCCGAAGCACAGGGACTCGTCACCAAGATGACTTTTAATTGATTTAACATACACAGAGAATTGATTTTAGATCTAAGGATCTTATATGCTTCTTCACCGTTTTTAACAATGCTTTCTTCATATCCTACTTTCCTGATTTTGAATCGAGATTTGTAAAATTTGGGTATAGTAGCTATAATGGGCAAACTAGAGACTTTTTCCAGGTCATGGAGGTTTTTTACTTTATAGTTCATACACTCAAAAAGAAGTACCAGAATTATTCCTGCCATTATGCCTGCAACTGCAGCGATAAACATATTCAACATTGGGTTAGGTTTCACCGGCTTTGTCGGAAGTTTGGCTGCATCAATGGTGTTTACAGTTCCTGCTAATTTAATTATATCTGATTTTTGTTGCAAGCTTTTTACTAGGTAATTTGCAATTGACTGTGCCTGTTTTGGTAGGCCATTTCTGACAATAACTTTAATGAAACCCGTATCTTCAAAAGATTCTATCAACACTTCAGAGCGAAGAACAGCAATATTTGTTTTAAGTTTAAGCTTGTTAATTGTCTGTTCCATGACAGTATCACTTTGGATAAGAGTGCTGTAAACCTTGATTAAATTTGCATCTGAAGGTACATCACTATAAGTTTGCTTTCCATTTTCTGATTCCATTATAGGGGTGCTGATCATGATAGTTGCTGTGGCTTCATAGACTTTATTAATAAAAAAATAGCTTAAAGTACCTACTGTGATTACTGAAGTTATTGCAACTACCATTACAAACCAAGCCCACCTTCTGATTTCTTCAATATAATGACTTAATTGCATTATTCCCATTATCTCCCAATTATTTCGTTTAAAAATATATATGTCAACTTTGAAAAACTTATACCGCTTATCCACTAACTTTGCAAGAGTTGCATTTGTTTCTATTAGGTTGAATATATTTTTATGAAGTACAAAAAGCATGGTTGAAATTGAAAAAATAATTATTTATAGATTGTTATATGATTTTTTTCACTGCAACCATAGTTTGAAAAAGTGGAGGTAAGTTCGTTTGAAAAACAAACTATTTATAGGATCGGGAGTACTTGTTGGCGTAATACTATTTACAATTTGCACTGTTCTAATTATTCAGAAAATATCAAAAGCAGGGGAATTCATTTATGATATGATAGATTACAAGCATAACCTGATGGTGGAGAATGGCAGTAAAAAACTTCAACTTGCAAACAAAAGTACAAATAATGTAGACAAAAATACTATTAAAAAGAAAGAGCAAGACGAGAAGGTGACATTTGGAACAGATAACTGTATAAATATACTTCTCCTTGGTATAGATCGTACAGAGGACAGAGACAAAACTCTGGGTATTTATCGTACAGATACCATTTGCATAGTTAGAATAAACCTAAATACAAAGGAGGTAAAGGTTTTGTGTATTCCTAGGGATACATATGCTTTTGTACCAATAGAAAATAAAAAGGATAAAATCAATCACGCATATGCATTCGGGAGTTTGAAGAAAAAAGGTGTAGAAAGCTCGGTTGATGCTATAAACAGTTTTATAAGATATTCAACAATAAATTATTATTTTGCCTTAGATATGGAGCCTATTCCTAAAATTGTAGATTCACTCGGTGGAGTAGCTTTGGATGTTGAAGTTGATATGAAAACTCATGGTGCTAATTTATCTAAAGGTTTTCAACTACTTAACGGGACAAAGGCATTTGACTACATTCACTGGAGATATTCAGGAAATGGAGATATAGGACGAATAGAAAGACAGCAGAAATTCGTTAAAGCCATGTTCAAAAAGCTTAAAAATTCAGATAAACTGGTTGAATGCGTAAAATTGATTTTTAATTGCAGAAATGACGTTAAAACGGACTTTAAATTAAATCAATTGATTTCACTTGCTATTCTGGCAAAGGGTATTCCCGAGGATAGTGTGAAATATGAAATCATACCTGGTGATGGAAAGTATATAAATAAAATATCTTACTGGGTTCCTTACGAAACTGAAACAAACAAGCTTTTGAAGGAGTTTTTTAGTTAAAAAGTGAATTTTTCTTGCAAAAAACATCAAATTTTGCTATATTATTCTTATTACCTTGATAAAATATTCCTATTCTGCCTTTAACCAAAACAATTTTGGTTCATGGCCCCAATATTTTTTTAAAGAGAGGCGACCTTATGTTTACAGACAAGGCTTTGATTTGCAAGGAC
>Ga0224522_1000676_pt1 | contig 10601 bp, 6 predicted proteins | sample CFST25metaG_FD_182733 | JGI IMG/M metagenome (GOLD analysis project Ga0224522, IMG submission 182733) | Peat soil microbial communities from Stordalen Mire, Sweden - C.F.S.T25 | ecosystem: Environmental > Terrestrial > Soil > Wetlands > Peat | place: Sweden: Norrbotten County, Stordalen Mire...
AGCAATTGAAAAGGATAACTATATCGTTTATCAGAAAACAGGGAAAGGGAAAAGTGTGATCAGACTTCAGTTGCATCCTGAAATCAAGAAAGAAAAAGAGATCAGGAATGAGCATTATTTTACTTATGGTCCCTTAGTGTTGGCTCATCCGATAGGTGCTAATGAACATGTCAAAAAAGACTTCCCTGTGGCCGGGTTTCATGATCTCCAATATGATCCCCTCTCATTGGTTGTCTATCAGTATTGTAATGGTAACGTTACAAAAGATGCTGGTGTGAAAAATATACAGTTCAAAACAATATTATATAACCCTGTTTCAAAACAAAAAGAAGAGGTTTCATTGATCCCGATGGGAAACACTATCCTTCGACAAGTTACTTTTAAATAATTTCTTAACTGATTGCTTAAAAATAAGTTTGACAATAAATAAAAACAAAATTGAACCCATAAAACAAAAGAGAAATGAAAAAATTAGCCGTAATATTCTTTGTGGTATTTAGTTGCTGTGGTTTTGCAAAGATTCCAAAACCTTCTGCCGGGATAATCAAACGTTATGAAAACTTCTCCTCAAATTTTGTTGATGCCCGGAATGTAGATGTATGGCTTCCTCAATATTATGATGTGCATAAAGAGTATGCTGTATTGTATATGCATGATGGACAGATGCTTTATGATTCAACAACTACCTGGAATCATCAGGAATGGGGAATTGATGAAACCCTATCAGCACTTATGGCTTCAAAGAAAATTAGAGATTGTATAGTCGTTGGTATTTGGAATAATGGTAAAAAACGCCATGTCGAATACTTTCCACAGAAAGCATATGTTGCCTTGTCTAAAATTGAAAAGGAAATAGTCATTAAGGCTACACGAAACAATAATCAATCGGTATTTGATGATTCTATTCAATCAGACAACTATCTTAAATTCATTGTTAAAGAGCTAAAGCCATTTATAGATAGCCATTTCTCCACATTGAAAGATCAATCAAATACATTTATTGCCGGTTCTAGCATGGGAGGATTGATTTCGATGTATGCTATTTGCGAATATCCTAAGGTATTTGGCGGGGCTGCCTGTCTTTCTACTCATTGGGTTGGAATCTTCAGGACAGAAAACAATCCGATACCAAATGCTTTTATGGATTATCTTAAAAAACACCTGCCTTCTCCCATAAATCATAAAGTCTATTTCGATTATGGGGATAAAACGTTGGATGCATTGTATAAACCTTATCAGGAACAGGTTGATGTCATCATGAAGGCAAAGGGGTTCAGTACGAAAAGCTGGATGACGAAATTCTTTCCTGGTGACGATCATTCCGAGAAATCATGGAAGGATAGATTCTATATTCCAGCAACTTTCTTATTGAAAAAGTAAATAGAATCCAAAAAAATGGGTGTAATAGGGAGATGGCAGGCGACATCCTCCTCTAATTACACCCCACTTAATTACTTTATGGTTATCTCTACTGTTTGACTAATCTCTTTTGAAGAGGTACCCACCATTATTTTATAGGTTCCCGGTTCTACTACCCATTTGTTGCTTGTTTCATCAAAATAAGCCAGATCGGTTACATTGAGTTCCATTTTTACTAATGATTCTTTTCCGGCATCAATCATTACCTTTTGGAAATTCCGTAACTCTTTTTCAGGCTGTAGAACTGCTGATTTAAGATGACTTACGTAAAGTTGTACTATCTCTTTACCTGTCATATTACCAACGTTTTTAACTTTTACTGTAACAAAAATTTTCTCACCTTTATTGTATACCTCTTTATTTGTTGTAAGAGCTGAATATGCAAAAATTGTATAAGATAATCCATAGCCAAAACAGTAGAGTGGTTCTATTTTTTTTGTGTCGAACCATCTGTATCCCACTAAGATGCCTTCCTTGTAATCAGCTATATGATTTTCACCGGGGAAAGTCTTTAATGCATGTGCAGGCGAATCTTCTAGCTTAACTGGAAAGGTAAAAGGGAACTTGCCTGAGGGATTCGTTTTTCCGGTTAAAACATCGGCAAGTGCATTACCACCTTCAGAGCCATTAAACCACGACCAAACAATAGTGTGGTTGTTCTTTTTGATTTCGTTCAGATCATATGGGGCTGCTGCAATGACTACAACGATTGTGTTTGGATTGACTGCAGTTACTGCATTTACAAGCGCCTGCTCATTAAAGGGTAACTCAAGGGTTGAACGGTCGATACTCTCCTCTTCATAGCTGCGATTAGAACCTATAAAAACGATGGCTACATCGCTCTTCTTTGCGAGTTCTACAGCAGCAGTGATTAATTTAGGGTCGGCGGCAATTGCTTTCTTCTGTCTGTCCATTTTTGCAGTATAGCCCTGAGCAAACTGAATTGAAACGGATTTGCCTAACTTGTTTTCTAATCCTTTTAAAGCAGTAATTTCATATTTTGTTTTAACACCTGCACCAAAACCACCACTGGCAAAAAGCCGGGTGGCATTGTCGCCTATTACAGCAATGCTCTTTATTTTTGTGCTGTTTAATGGTAAAAGTTGTTTGTCATTCTTTAAGAGAACAATAGATTCGGAGGCTATGTCATAAGCTGCTTTATAATGCTTTGCTGTATTGAGCTCGCCTGCTGGAGCGTTCTCTTTCATGGAAGTCTGAAGCATGACACGCAGGATTCGAACAACTTTTGCATCGATAGCTGCCATTGAAACCTTTCCGGCTTTTACTGCATCGAGTAGGGGAGTTGCCATATACCATTTGTCGTAGCTTCCACTTGAGCCCATCTCAATCTCCAACCCTGTGTTTCCTGTGCCGATGGTGCTATGAACACCACCCCAGTCTGAGACAACTAAACCTTTAAAGTCCCATTCCCCTCTTAATATTTTATTCAGAAGATAGTCGTTTTCGGCACAATATACCCCTCTGAACTTATTATATGCAGCCATAACAGTGAGTGCATGTCCCTCTTCAATAGCTGCTTTGAATGCAGGCAGATAGATTTCGCGGAGGGCACGTTCACTTACTTCAACACTTACCATTCCACGTTCAGTTTCCTGATTGTTTAAAGCAAAATGCTTTACGCAAGCTGCCACAGGCCGTGTCTGGATTCCCTGAATTGCTGCTACAGCAAGACGACCATTCAGAAAAGGATCTTCTGACATATATTCAAACGTCCTGCCTCCTAAGGGGGTTCTGGTAATATTGATTGCCGGAGCAAGAAGCATATCCTTTTTGCGGGCATGTGCTTCTTCGCCCATGGCTTCACCATATCGGAAAGCCAATTTGGGATTCCAGGTAGCTGCTAATGCACTGCCATTCGGAAAGAAGGTTGCTGAGTCGGAAGTCCAGTTGGCAGCAGCCCATCCGTCTCTGACGATCTCTTCGCGGACGCCCAATGGTCCATCAGCTGATGTGAAATCAGGAATTCCTAATCGTTTTACACCGGCTGAGGTAAAGGTTCCATTTGCATGAAGCATTGCAATTTTTTCTTCAAGTGTCATTAGATGGAGAAGACTGTCGATCTTCGTCTCGATCTTCGTCTCTTTCGATATGGGATTCCCTTTTGATAACGGTCCATTTCCTTTCGCTACAGTAATGCAGAATACGGTTAGAATAGCTAACGAGAATGTGGTAAAAAATTTAGTCTTCATTATGATGTTTTAATTTGTTTCATTAATTTATAGGAAAGGGTATTCGTAATCATTCCTATAATCATTTCACCCTTTCAGGGTTCTTGGATTAAAATGTGATTTTCTATAATCATTACACCCCTTCGGGGTTTCTGGATTTGAATCCCATAGGGATGGGATGATTATAGGAAAACAGATTTTTATTAATTATATCAACCCCGAAGGGATGTAATAATTCATTCATCCATTTAAAGTTATATGCCCTATTTTTTAGAATAAGCCTCTTTTTGTAGCGCTTCAATACCATTTGCTAAATAGACCAAAGGTGCATTCCAGTTAATAGCGATTTCGTTTGATGCATAGCTTTCATGTTGGTCGGTATAAGCCATTTCAGGATCAGTGAATGGGTATTTACACTTATCCTGCATGCCTGAGTTAGGACCACCTGCCAATAAACCCGGAACCGGTTCTTCAATGCCATCAGCAACAGAAGGACGGTGGTGAGGATTCATTGTAGATTTACTACCTGAACCTGTTACGAAACAATAACCTGTTGCATTACGTCCTAGCAAGTAGTCGAGATTGGAAACGGCATAATCGAGATACTTTTTGTTTTTAGTGATCATAAAAGCATTAATCAATGCGATACCCTGATTGGCTGCATTTGAGTTACTACCCCAGTTAAAGTCTTTGGCAGATTGCCCCATTACCGTTTGAAATGCATTGTTCTGTACTTTCCAAATTAATGCATCGGCAAACTGAATGAAAAGTTCTTTGAGTTGATCTATGTTCGATTTTGCATAGTCAGGAACAAAGTCTCTAAAGCGAAGAACCGAATAGACCCCTAGCATCTGAACATCACCCCATGCAGGAAGCGATAAGTCACCATTAAAGTTACTTGCAGCTTCTTCTCCATAAGCACCTTCCTGGGTTGAAATAAACAATTCAGAAGCTGCCCAGAACCATTCATCCTGGAATTTCTTGTCGCCATATCCTCCTGTAGTTACAACAGGTTGAAAGGTTTTATTCATTTCATCCTGGTTATATTCCACATAGGGATTCTTTTTAGCCCATCCCCATGCATTGATAGCGGCCTTCAGACAACTATCGGCGAGTCCGGGTAATTGGGTGTTGTATTTGTGAAGAATACGACTTGCTTGTGCTGTTACAGCGGCAAAATCCAACGTGGCAGCAGTGCCTTTCTGTACAACATAACGTGGCTCTTTTGTCATGCCAGGCATTACCATTCCATCGAAAGTAGCATTCGTACACTTATTATAAACACCGCCATCATTTGGGTCTTGCATAGAAAGCATCCAGCGGAGGTTAACTAACACCTCGTTTAAAATATCTGGTATGCCATTTCCACTTTCCGGAATATTTGTTTTCAGCGTTTCAAAATAGGTGGGGAAATCTTCGTAAGCCGACATTAAAGTCCCCATGGTAATGCCACTATTGACGATGTATTTGTTATAGTCACCAGCATCATACCAACCACCGGGAGTAGATATTACTGTTCCGGCAGGACGTGCTGCTGAAGCTGCCGATGGATGAATCAATACTTTGGTGTCGGGATGTCCGGCAGGACGAGCCCACTTACCTGCATATTTTGAATCCAACGGCATTGAAACACGTTGAAAATAAAATCCTTTTAATGAGGCAATTGCTACTTGTTGGTTAGCATTGTCCTCAATTTTAAAAGGATACGACTTTCCGACTTTAGGAACATAAAGTACATAGGAGCCTGATTTTTCGAATCCACTAAAATCAGCAATTCTTGTTTTCGTTTTTGAAAAGGCTGATTGTTTTTCTACGCTAAGGGTGCCTTTGAATAAAGTGTCTGTTCCGTTAACCGGTAATACAAAAAATTGATTGGATGGAGTTGATGCTGTTAATACAGCAACCTTAGGGCCAAAAGGATAGAACCCTAATTGGTTTAATTTTATGTTTTCGCCTTGCACTTGTGCGTTGATGATATTGCTGGTGAAGGTGAATAACAAAATGAATAAAAAGGATAGTCTTAGTTTCATAATGTTCTTTTTAAAGGTACTCATTATCGAGCACCAAACAAAGATAATATATTGCGGTGTATATAGAACACTAAGGGTGAAAAAATAATCAAATGGAATGTTTAATATTACGTTAAGCAATGGGTACTTCGATCAATTTTTTTCAATGGTAGTTTTATCGATGTTCGGGTTGTATCTTTGCAAACTGAGGAAAGCACCTTGGATTGGAAACAATTACTGTCAATAAATCTTCTTTATCAATGCAAAAATCTGCTGTATTAGCCCTCTCCGGAGGCATGGATTCAACCGCTCTACTTGTTCATCTTTTAGCAAATGATTATGAGGTAAAGGCCTTTTCATTTGATTATGGGCAGAAACATAAGATTGAACTTGAGTTGGTGAAAAAAAATATCTTGTTTTTGCAATCTCAAGGGCTTCCTGTTTCTCATCAGATCATCGATATCCGCGCTGTATTTGATGATTCTGTGTCCTCTCTGGTTGATGCAACACTGGATATTCCTCATGGACATTATCAGGAAGAGAGTATGAAAAGTACCGTAGTTGAAAACAGAAATGCTGTATTCGCTGCTATTTTATATTCGAAGGCATTGGCATGGAGTGGTCGTACAGGAAATGATGTACGAATCTGTTTGGGTATTCATCAAGGTGATCATGCAATCTATCCCGATTGTACTGCTGAATCAAGAGATGCTCTGGAATATGCTTTTAAGATTTCGAACTGGGGATCGGAGAAGGTTTCGTATTATACTCCTTACATAGAAACGGATAAGGCTGGAATTTTGAAAGATCTGGTAAATGCTGCTAAAAAGTTAGAACTATCGTTTGAAGGGATATTGAAAAACACCAATACCTGTTATAGTCCAACGCAAACAGGAGCAGCATGTGGTAAATGCGGCTCCTGTCAGGAAAGGCTAGAAGCTTTCGGACTTTTAGGTTTGAAAGACCCGGTGGCTTATGTTGGTCAGGAATAATTATTTGTGTTCGCTTAATGCATGATCATTGGGCATGTCAATACCTTTCCAGACCTTAACGCTAGTCCAATCTTGAGCGGGTGCTGTCCAGAAAGGATCACTTGCCGGCAAACCCAATGGCAATAGTCCTACAGTGCATAGATAAAGACTTCCGGTAGAGATATATTCTTCGCTGATGTTGAGTTGACTTCCGTAAAGTCCTACATTCAACCAACCCTTTGCATCAAAAGTGTTTGGAGCTTCTATTAAGCGATGGATGACCAAAGACAAAGCACTGCGAACCTGAGCAGGAGCTATTTCAGCAGGAAGTTGCTTGAGTAAAGATACTTGCGAAAGGACCTGGAATGCACCAAAACGGTAGGCTAATGAACGACCAATAGGAGGGTAGGTGCCTTCAGGTGAGATTAATCGTTCCTGGATTGTTGCAAATCGTTGCGCCCTTTTCAATGCTTTATCATAGGTTATAATTGTATCCTTGTTATTATCCTTTAAGACTTTGGTGATATCTAACATCATGGGTTGGATTACGAAACTGTTGTAATAGTCCCAATGAAAATCAGCTCCATCACCATATACACCATCTCCTTTATACCAGCCGGCGTGTTTATTTAGTGCATAAATAATGGGTTCCATATTTCCACCATTGCCCGACTTTAGCAGGAATGCTTCAACCGAAGCGCTAAAAAGTAGCCAGTTGTTTTCTCCCGGTTTGATACTTCGCGAACTCTTTAAGGCATTCACGATATTCGTCTTGGTCTGTTGATCAAGAGGCTCCCATAGTTGGGTGTATCCGCGCAATAACCCCTGGGCTAAAAATGCAGCATCAACCAATGGCTGTCCACCATGCTTTGAGGTGAAATTCAGAAAGTCGGGTGACGAAGGATTGACTGCAACAGCTAAGGCCTTGCGGGTTAGGCCTATGTATTTAGCGCGTAGTTTTCCTTCAGGGGTGTTATCGGCTCCCAGCTCAAGCCATGGTGCAATACCGGCCAGTGTGCGTCCGAGGGCTTCCAGATGTGAGACGTCTTTCCTTCTGGCACCTTTACTAATCACCGGCATATTGGCTCGTAACTGTTCTCTGCTGAGGTTTGTCAATACAGGGTCGGCCACTTTTATCAGTACAGAAACCCAATATTCACGTGTGTCGTATTTAGCGGGTTTTGAAGTTGGCTTTTCTTTGTTTAAAGCAGTAATGCCAAACGTTTGCACAAATGCAAAAAGTAATAAGCAGATTAAGAGATTCCTTTTTTTCATCCTTCTTTTTTATAGATTTTGATTGATATACTTGATTCTTATTCGTTTTTCATGTTGAGTGGAGCAACACCTGATTGATATATTTTAAACCATTTAGGAATAGCTTCAGCGATAATCATTAAAACACATACCAAAATGACCACAGTGAGCAGGGTGTTGATTGATCCCTGAACTACCGTTTTATGTACCAGCATCTGAGGGATATACATGTTTATCAAATTCATAACACCACCTGTAATCGTTGTGATGCCCACAAAAGTCATGGGGATAATCGTAATCCAGCTGTATCTGATCATTCTACGATTGATCAGATAAGAGGTTCCAATCGCTAAAGCCAAAGTTGCCAACAACTGGTTTGCAACACCAAACATAGGCCATATCGTGGTAACACTACCTGTGTAGATAAAATAGCCCCATGCAAAAACGACCACAAAGCTAGTGATAAGATTTCCAATAAGCCAATTGGTTTGCCCAAAAGGTTTATAAACTTTACCCAAGACTTCCTGTAGAATAAAACGAGCAATACGTGTTCCGGCATCAACCGTTGTGAGGATAAACAACGCTTCAAACATAATGGCGAAATGATACCAGTACGACATCAGACTAGCTAATCCGGGTATACTTGAGAATATCTGAGCCATTCCAACAGCCAAAGAAACTGCACCACCCGGACGACCGGCTATCTTCTCGCCAACCTCAGCAGATAGTTGTGGCAGGTTGCTTTGCGTGAATCCTAAAGCATGCAGTTGAGGTAATATCTGTGTAAACTTTTCAGGGGTAACATTGATTTGAAAGTAATCTAAAGGGAACAAGCTCGTAGCAGCAATTAAGGCCAGTATACTAACCATTGCTTCTGCAAGCATGGATCCAACAGCGATGGGTTTGATGTGCGACTCTTTCATTAGCATCTTAGGCGTTGTTCCAGAGCTTACAAGTGCATGAAATCCAGAGATAGCACCACAGGCAATGGTGATGAAGAGATAAGGAAAGAGCGTGCCCGGAATAATAGGTCCACCACCATGAATAAAAGGAGTGAAGTTGGGCATCTTTATAGAAGGACATACAACCATAATACCGATAGCAAGCATCCCGATAACACCAAGTTTCATAATGGAGCTGAGGTAATCGCGGGGTGATAATAACAACCATACCGGGAGTACGGAAGCAAACAAACCATATACCGCCAATAAAATAGTTAAAGTATGCTTATCAAAGGTAAACCATGAAGCAAAAGGTGACCCAGGAATATATTTTCCAAAAATAACAGCACCCGATAGAAGGATGACTCCGATGATGGTAGCCTCAACGGTTTTCCCTTTTCTGAAGACGAACATCCATAAGCCCATTAAAATGGCGATGGGTATAGTTGCAGCAATGGTAAAGGTTCCCCAAGAACTTTCGGCCAGTGCATTGACAACTACTACGCCTAGTCCTGCCAGCGCAACGATCAGGATGATAAAGACCGCGATGGAGGCAACCCCACCACTGAATTTACTGATCTCTGTTTTGGCAATTTCAGCAAGCGACTTACCATCATGGCGTGAAGAAGCAGTTAATATAACAAGGTCGTGAACAGCTCCAGCAAAGACAGCCCCAACGAGCATCCAGATGAATCCGGGCATAAATCCAAATTGAGCTGCTAACACCGGTCCCACTAAAGGACCAGCTCCTGCAATGGCAGCAAAATGATGCCCAAACAGAATCCATTTGGGCATGGGATAATAATTTTGTTTGTCGAACAACCTGTTCGAAGGCATATCGTGATTGTCGTTCAGCATCAATACTTTTGCACAGATAAAGCTGAAGTAGAAACGATAAGCCAATGCTAAAAAAGCCAGGGCACCAATTACAAAGGGCATTGCATTCATTGTGGTGTATATATTTTAAGGTCTTTTATCATATTGCCTAAAACAAAGATAGAAATCTTATTTAGAAAAATATTTTCTGTAATCACTTATTCCGGTTTTTTGTCAATCAGAGAACCTCCCATATTATAATTCTGAATATTCTTTAGAACGGCTTTACCAACTCCTTCTCTCATTAAAGACTGTAACTCATTCAAATATTGTTGGTAGACACCACGTGGATTAACCTGATGCTTCTTGCAAAGGGAAGCAGCCATCCCTACAACCTCGCCCATCATTCCTGTGGTACGCATTACTCTTACAGTTCCAAGAGCAACATGCGTAACACTAATATTACGGCCAGCCATAAATAGGTTATCAATATTTTTTGAATAAAAACAACGATAAGGAATGGGGTATGGGTAAATATTATCTTGTGTAGCTACAGAGATAAATTCTTGATTTGGAAAATATTTGGTGTTTGCAGGATCAGGATAATGTAAGTCAATAGACCATGAAGTAGGAACCGATGCATCGGGGTAAGGTGTTCTATCCTTCAAATCTTGTTCACGCAGAATGTAATCACCAACAAGTCGCCTGGACTCTCTTTTTCCTGAAATATAAGCAACCCATCCCAACGCTTTATTTTTGTATAGATCAGATTTGGAATAATTGTTTTTTAAAAATGACCAATTTGAATAGATAACCAATAATCCATAATCACGAATTCTTTCAAAGTCTTCAATTTGATTAAGGTGCATCCCCGTTTCCCAAGTCCATTCTCCCATTTTTACCTTTTGTGAGCTTTCTTCATTAAATTTGATACCCCAATCAATGGTTGGAAACGCTACAGCTTGCGCTTTTTCTTCAGAATACCATTGCACCGAGGCCCCC
>Ga0224522_1000677_pt1 | contig 10597 bp, 2 predicted proteins | sample CFST25metaG_FD_182733 | JGI IMG/M metagenome (GOLD analysis project Ga0224522, IMG submission 182733) | Peat soil microbial communities from Stordalen Mire, Sweden - C.F.S.T25 | ecosystem: Environmental > Terrestrial > Soil > Wetlands > Peat | place: Sweden: Norrbotten County, Stordalen Mire...
ATATTTATGTATAATTTATTCTTAGGATTAAAGATGAAAAAAGCCTTACTATTGGTCGCATTAATGCTCTGTATATTGGTTACAGGCGTTTTTGCTGGTGATAAGGGAAAAAATGGGCTCCAAAGAAAGAGTGGTTGGTCCGAAGCTGCAGGTTATGTTCAACCTACATCTCAAGGCCCCGAAGACTCAGGTTTTCCCCGTCCATTCAATGAGTTCACCCAATGGCAAAATCCACAAACAGCCGCAATATCTACCGGTTATTATTTTTATGATACCGATGAACGCGGATTGGATTCAAACAAGTTAAAAGATATTTGGAAACCAAGAAAGTTGATTCCACCGGATACAACTTATCAACCAAATTTATGGAAAAGAATTTTAGCTGGTCCGAGAATTGTACCAAAAGAATTCTGGATCGGTAATACAGACGGAAAACATTATTTCCGCAACCCTGCAGATATGTTGTCAAAAGATATTTTTGATCCGAGTGCAACAGATTTGGATACCACAAAAAGCGCTATTGCCGGTCCTATGCCATTAGGTATTAAAGGAGGTTTCTTCTTTAACGGATTGCGTTATGATTCATTCTATGTATCAGTCAATGGTGCTATCGGTTTAACGAATCGCCGCTATATTTATGGTGCTGATGGTTCGAAAGCTATCCCGACCGGTTCAGATAACTGTTACGATATTAACAGTATGGATTGGTTTGTAGGCGGTAGTATACCGGCACCTCCAAATATGGCTACAAGGTTAAGAGTAAATGTTGACCATGTACTATATGGCGATTTAAACGGTGACGGCAAATCGGATAATAACGGTTTGACTGATATTATTCCTGATAACTTTGGTTATATTTCCGGTGTATTAGGCCGTGATCCGCAAACATATTATTCAACACCTGTTGGAGACCCTGTTTATACAAAAACAGCCGGTTTACGTTCGGATGGTAATGCTGGTAATTTAAGCAATATAACCGGTAATGGTTTTCAGAGTGCAAATTGTAAACCTGCTATTTTAGCTCCTTTCTGGGGTCCTTTACAACTTTCTCAATATAACGCAGAAAAAAAGGCAAAAGAAGATTATGGTAAAGTATATTTCAAGCGTTCTATAACGGGTGACTCATTAATTATCGCCTATTATAACGTTACTTTCCAAGGTACTGCCACTTGCTATGCCTATACTGTAAATTTCGCAAAAGATGCCCGTTTCTATAATATGGACTACTATATGGAATGGGATGCAAAAGTGGTTCTTGATAGAAGAGACAGTAGTATTACTTACGTCTTCGATCGTATGGCTGGTACTGGACCTTACGGTCTATGGCCTGGCGATTATCTTCGCGCTTCTACAACTTGCGGTGTTCATGGATATGCACGTCATATAAATTATAATACAAAGAATCCTGACGCGCAAGTTAAAAAAGGTTCATACGATTATCCTTGGGCTGGTGAATATGAACAATATACCCACTATTACGGTAAATATGGTTATGCACCATATCAATATCCTTTCCAAGGTTCCGGTGTTAAATTCAAACAATGGAAAAATACTATTCGAGTAGCGAATATTGGCTATCGTGTACGTAACACCGATCCTGCTACACTGGATAACCCAAGTTATGATTTTACTGTCCTAGTACCTGCAGATGATTATGAATTATTAGCAGGCGAGCCATTGATTGGAGCTATTCAACCACGTTGCTTACTTCAAAACTTAACAAATGAAGTACAAGGAACAAATGGGGTAAACTTCACAATCCAAGATTTTGAATTTTGGGCAAGATTTAGAATTAAAAACTTGGTGACAGACCGTATCGTTTATAACCGTAGTGTACCGGTTTCTGCAAACTGTATGGGATTAGAAGGTCAATGGGACAGTTGTTATAACGGCGAACCTGCAATCCGCGTTCGCTTATGTAACGATGTTGTTGCTGATTCTAAACTAAAATACAAAGTCAACACAATATTTTCAGGCGATCAATATAAAGCTAACAAATATACCGGTGTTCCTCCATATCGTTTCGTTCAAATAGACTTTCCTCCTTTTGAACCAGATGAATTTTCGGATCACCAAATTGGTCGTTTGCGTGCTTATGTAATTGCAGAGCCTTTAGATTTAAAAACAATGGAACCTATTGGTGACCAATGGCCGTTCGATGATACAACATCCGTTCGCTTATTCGTTATGAGACGTTTAGCTTCTTTCCAAGATGACGTAAAACAATTCCATATAGATGTAGAATCCAAATTAGTTATACCTTCGGTATTAAAATGGGTTACTATAGATGCTGTAGTTAAAAACGGTGAAGACGTTTCTATTCATCCATTACCTCCTCGCGGTGCATTTATTCGCCACATGCCTGGTGAAACAACTCCTAACCCGAACGCAACTCAAATTTCTTCTCCTGTAATTAACTTGAATAGAATGTTGTCAGTAGGTTCTGCTGAAATGGATTTGAATCCACAAGTTAAAGGCCTTATGACAGAATGGGGTTCTCAGGGTAGTTTACGTGGTGATGAAATTCGTTCATTCCCTATAGATTTACGTGGTAAATTCGGTGCTATGTTCTCAATATCAGTATTGAGAGGCGGTAGAGTAACTGTAGAATTCTTACAAGATTACACACGCTCATGGGGCGATGATGAAATGAAAGGACCGGAAGGTAAAACTTTCCAAAACGGTTCTCCGTTTAACTCAGAATTAAAACCAGGTACCAATACTGTAGCTGATATGCTATGCGTAGAATTTGCAAAACCATCAGACGATGGAGTAAATGGTATTTGTAATATACCACAAGCAAATTGGAGACACACACCTTCTAAACGCGGTTCAAAACAAGCCGCTTTGACAACAATGCCATTTTTAACTATATATGGTAGTGGTGGTTACTTACGTGGTTTCTTGGAATCGGATCCTGATTCTGCCTTAGACTATCCGAATGATGCAAAATTACAATATAATTCATTGAGACCTGATTTCTATGATGATGGTGTAGATTGGGAATTCAAAAAATACTATATTCAAATTCCTGACACATTTATCCAATGGAAACACGATGGAGCTAAAAACATTCGCTTTAGATTGCATGTTTATGCTGATGATCATCGTATAAGTACAATGCCTCCGACAGAACCAGATGATAACGATAATTTCTATGTTGATAACGTTAATATTTTATTCCCAGAGGAAATTACTGATATAGAAATGAGTTCAGTAAGACTACAATGGCCTTATACTATGGTACCGCCAAGCCAAGCTACCGGTATTCCAATTATCTGTACAATAGCAAATTCTACCAGTAAAGCCGCTCCGACAGTTTCGATTAAAGTTAAAATATTTAAAGAGGGTGACTTTAATTTAGCTACTAGAAAAGAAAAGAATAAAGGGGTTAAACCGATTTACTGTCGCTCTGAAAACGTTCCTAACTTAAAAGCAGGTCAATCATTAGAAGTATTTATGCCGGCTTGGGATGTTAGAAGACACCAAACTACAGCTAATCAAAAATATACTTTGGTAGCTTATTCAATAGCACCTTACCAAGATATGATTAAAGATAATGACACTACATATTATCCTGTTGAAATAAACTTAGGGCAATTCTATTCTTACGAACCGGTATCCGCTACACCGTTAAACAGTGCAAAATTTGGACTAAATACTCCTGGTAACACCCATTCACAGAACATAACTGACGAAGACAGAATGGGACCTGGCTTGACACAAGAACCTTCAGCAGGTAAAATTGCTGAGAAATTTGTCGTATTCAATACTGATACTATTACAGGTTTCCACGCATTGTTAGGATCATTCAACGCTTCACCTGATTATATCGAATTTATGTTATACAAAGGTGATGATCAAACACCAAGCGGTAAAGTAGTAGATGGCAGTTATATGATCGCTCATCGCGGCGAATTTAATAAGAGCTATTATTTTAATACTTATGTACCTTATTACTTGGATAAACCAATCGAGTTAGCGGCCGGTACATACTGGGTATCTATCACTCAACTTGGATTAAATCCACTATGTTTAGGTGCTTCCGCTTCGAGAACACGTATGAAAATTATGAATTTCTACGTATCACCACAAGACGGCTCTTGGGGAGCAAAAGGTAACAACTTGTATATTGATAAAAACTTACGAGTATACAGAAACGAACGTTGGACAAATGATAATTACTTCGCATACCTAAATGCATTACCTAAAGATGAAACAGGTAAATGGGTACCATTTACTCCATTGCCTGGTAATATAGCATATCCTGTAACAGATCATCATGGAACTACACTATCATGGCAAAAAATAACACCTACATTCTTTAATGCTTCTTGGGTACCTATGCTACATCCATTATTTACTTCTGTTTCGTCTTTGGTTTCAGGTACGGAAAAGAGCTCTTATGAAGAATGTCCTGATGATGTTCCAGTAGAACTTTTAGGCTTTAAAGGCGATGTAAAAGAATCAGGTATTGAATTGATTTGGGAAACAGCTACAGAAACCAATAACTATGGTTTCGAAGTTCAACGCAGATTGAATGGCGACCAAGAATGGAAACAAATTGCATTCGTAGGCGGTTCCGGCAGTACTGTTACAAACAAATACTATTCATATTTAGACAAACAAGTTAAAGTTGGTGAAACATATTCATATCGTTTAAGTCAAATAGATAACGACGGTACAGTATCATGCTCATCATCAAATATATTAACAATAACATACGATTTGATTGGTAATTTAGAGTTATTCCAAAATAATCCTAATCCATTCAATAATGAAACGACATTGTCTTATTATTTACCAACCAACACAGATTTGAAATTAGATATCATTGATATGTTTGGTAATGTAGTTAGAGTTCTAACCAATGGAACTGTAAAAGCAGGTAAGTCAATAGTAAATTGGGACGGTCGCGACAACGACGGTGTTTTACTTCCTTCTGGAACATATATCTGCCGTTTATTAGCAGGTAATGAAGTAAAAACACAAAAAATGACTATCGTTAGATAATCAATATTATTTATAGTCTGCTCCTTCGGGAGCAGGCTGTAAATTATTTTTCGAAAGCTTTGAAATTAAATTTTCGAAAGATAATTAATAAATAACAATGATAATAATTATATATATGTATGTTTAATTTTTTGGGATAATGTTTTATATGAAACGTTTATTTTTACTACCGGTATTACTGTTTTGCTTAACGTTTGTTTTGCAAGCTGGCAATGACAAAGGGAACACTCTTCAAAAAAAGAGTTTGTTGACAGAACCTTACGGTTATATACCAGGCGGTTCGAGCTTCCCAATGCCATTTACCGAACTGTCTCAATCGGCAACATCCCCCGCGATATCTACCGGTTATTACTTCTACGATACGGGACAAAATCCTTTGGACGCAAATAAAATCACAGATATTTGGACTCCGAAAGATAAAACTGTTCCAGACACAACATTTGAGCAATCTTTATGGAAGCGCATATTGGCTGGCCCAAGGATAGTTCCTAAAGAATTTTGGGAAAATAACCCTTATGGAAAATATTTCTTCCGTAATCCTGCTGATATGTACAATAAGGATATATTTGATCCTAAAAGCGGAATAATTGATACACTTAAAAACGCTATAGCCGGCCCAATGCCTATTGGCATTAAGGGCGGTTTTTACTTTAATGGATTACGTTATGATTCATTCTATGTTTCGAACAATGGTGTAATTGGCCTAACAAACAGAAGATATGTCTATAACGAAACAGGTTCTCGTGTAGTACCATCCGGTGGCAAAAATTGTTATGATATCTTTAGTATGGACTGGTTCTGTAATGGCGCTCGCAGCCGTAGCGGAGATGGTCTTTCCGATCAATCTTATGATAATTTTGGCTATAATTGTGCAATCTTGGGACGTAACCCTGATGCATATTATCCCAATCCTGCAACAGATCCATTTTATAATGCAACATCAGGTCTGCGTCATACTGGTTTTGGTGATTTATCACAATTTGCCAGCTCCGGAGGATGGAGCACTACAAACTGTAAACCAGCTTTGATAGCACCTTTCTGGGGTAATATTAGTTTATCGCAATATAATAAAGACTTTAATGCAAAAGAAAATTACGGTAAAGTTTATTTCAAAACTACAGTAAATGGTGATTCACTTATTGTCGCCTTTTATAATGTAACTTTCCGTGGTACTGTAAACGATGTACCAGGTGGTGCTTATGTATATCTAGAAAATGCCCGAGCCAACAATATGAAAGGTTATTGTGAATGGGATGCTAAAGTTGTCTTATCAAAAAAAGATAGCAGTATCACATTCAATTATAGCAGACTATCAGGCACAACACCTAATCTGTATTCTTGCGGAGATTTAATTCGTGCAAATACTACAGCCGGTGTTCTTGGATGGGCACGTCATATTAACTATAGTACAAAAAATCCTGCGCAACAAGTTCAATCATCTGCCTATAGTTATCCTTGGGCAGCAGAATATATGCAATACACGCATTATTTCTCTAATAATAATGATATTAATAACAAATATCCTGTTAATGGAACATGCGTTAAATTCAAACAATGGAAAAACACTTTACGTGCTGTAAATATTGTTTATAGAATAAGAGACTCGAAACAAAAAGGTCCTGATTATTCTTACGACTTTTTACCGGATCCTGTAAGAGCTCCTGATTATGAAATGTTAGCCGGTGAAGCATTAATTGGTGCTATTCAACCAGTTGGTGTAATTCAAAACTTAACAAATGATATTCAAGGTCCATCAGGAGTCAACTTTGTAGCTCAAGACTTAGAATTTAAAGCTTTATTCCAAATTACTAACATAATCACAGATAGAGTAGTTTATTCACGTGATATTCCTGTTAGTAAACAATGCTTACAATTAGATGGCGATTGGTTAAAATGCGCTAATGATTTGATTACACGTGTTCGTTTAGTAAAAACAATTGCAACTGATCCTTCTTTGATTTATAAAGTAGGACAAACATATAGTGGCCAAGATGCAATTAATGCAGGAATTACAGGTATTCCTCCATACCAATTCGTTGAAGTTACCTATCCTGCATTCGAACCTAATGAATTTATAGATAACCAAATTGGTCGTATGAATTGCCGACTAATTGCTAGACCGGTAACAATATCTGGTTTATCAATAGGCGACGAATGGCCGTTTGATGATACTTTAAGTCTTCGCTTATTTGTAATAAGAAGAATAAAATCTTTTAATGATGATGTATCAGAATTTAACGTTGAATCTAATACAGGCTTTGCTATCCCATCAGTTTTAAAATGGGTAACTATTGATGCTTATGCTGTTGACGGCGATGACGCTTCAATGCATGCATTACCTCCTAGAGGTGAATTTAAACGTACAATACCTGGAGAAGATCCGCATACGACACCGGCCAATGCTCAAGGTTTATTGTCTCCTGTAATCAACTTGAATCGTACGGTAAAAGTTTATGGTAAAGAATTAGAAGCTGAACCACTCTTAGTTAAATATAAAACTGAATTTGCTGACCAGATGTTGGGTGGCGATGAAATTCGTTCATTCCCTATAGATTTAAGAAATCGCTACGGTGCAATATTATCTTTCTCGTTACAGAGAGGTAAGAGATTGTCTCCTAATTTTGACCAAAATTATTATCGTGGCTGGGGCGACAGAAATTTACAAGGACCAGAAGGAAAAATATTTGTTAATAGTTGGCCATTTAATACTCCTCAAGTTGCAGGTAGTGGTGTATGCCCAGATATGCTTTGCTTAGAATTCGCTAAGCCTTCAACAGATGGTTTAAATGGTATCTGTAATATACCGGAAGCTGATTGGGAATATTTACCACAAAGACGCGGAAGTAAAATAAAAGCCGCAACAAATATGCCTGTTTTAACATTATACGGGAGTGGTGGTTATTTACGCGGTTTCTTAAAAGAAGATCCTGATTCAGTATTATCATATCCTGACACAGGAAAATTCTATTTCAACGCGCTTGATGAAAATGACTATTACAAATATTTCTTATTTGATGATGGTATGGATTGGGAATATAAAAAATTCGCTGTCCAAATACCTGACACATTTATTAATTCACCAAACGAAGGTGCAAAAAACTTCCGTTTCCGCTTTAAAGTAATGGCCAAAAACCATACTTATACACAATTTGTTCCTGATGACAACGATGATTTTTATGTTGATAACGTAAACATATTATTTAATGACTCCTTGGCAGATTTAGAGTGCGGTTCAGTTAGAGTTGACTGGCCTTATACTCAAGTTCCTGCTACACAGGCAACTAACATTCCAGTAATTGTTAAAGTTGCAAATAACACTAGTATTGCTTCGGAATCATTCGGCGTTAAAGTTAGGATATATAGGAACGGAGATTTCTCGAAAGACTCTTTAAAATCCTTTACCAAAGATGGCAAGAAAATTAAACCAATTTACTGCCGTACTGAAAACATCGCTAATCTAAACCCTGGAACCGAAATTGAGGTACAAATGCCGGCTTGGAATGCAAGAAAATTCCAAATTGATCCAATAGGGAAATACATCATTGTGGCTAATATAGTTCAGAGTAAGCCTGATTTGTTACCTAACAATGACACTACATTCTTCGATACCCAGTTAAGATTTGGTGATGCATTTGCTTATGATCCTGTTGACAGTGCGCATAGTGATGTAGATAAAGAAGTTAATATTCCTGGACGTGGATTGAACCTACCTGGTACAAGCTACGAAAGCGGTTCTGGTTGGGCTGCTTTAACAGACGAAGACCGTGTAGGTGCAGGTATAATAAATAATGGCGAATCCGGACGTATGGCTACGAGATTTGAATTAGCTAATACCGATACTATTAAAGGTTTCCAAGTTTACTTTACATCATTAAATGCTTCACCTGATTATATTGCTTTCAGTGTAATCCGTGGTAATAGCTCACTTCCTACAGAGAAGCTTTTAGCAAATACACAAATGGTTGCTAAACGCGGTGAAACAGGTACTGGTAAACGTCTATTTAACCAATATATCACTTATAAATTAGAAACGCCTGTTGAATTACCAGCCGATTTTTATTGGGTAACAATTACTCAAATGTCAACCGACGGTATGAACTTAGGTGGATCAAGCGCAAGAAGTGCTGTAAAAGTTACTAACTGGTTCCAGCACCCAATTACAGGGCAATGGGCAGTAAGTGGTTCATCCTTATACTTGGATAAAAACTTCCGTTTGAAAAAACAAGATAAATATGTTAACCAAAACTTCTTCGCTTATGTAGATTCATATCCTAGCGATTCATGGGTACAATTTACTCCAACAACTGGTATTATTGCATTTGCTCACACAGACCACAACGGTCTTTCATTAGTGGACAATGCAACCAAAACTTATATTAACGGTACATGGATTCCTATGTTACGCCCTTACTTTGGTGAAAGAAGTTATGGCGATGGAGCATCAACTTACGAAGAGTGTGGTGATGATATTACACCAGTTGAAATGCTTGGTTTCAACGGTATCGTTCGTCACGATGGTATAGAACTGTATTGGGAAACTGCTACAGAAACTAACAACTCTGGCTTCCAAGTTCAACGCCGTAATATGGGCGATAACGAATGGAATCAAATTGCATTTGTTTCCGGTTCTGGAAATTCAGTTACAAACAAATATTACAATTTCGTTGATAAAAACGTAAAACCTTCTGCTACTTATCAATATCAAATTCGTCAGATTGATAATGATGGTACTGTAAGTTGCAAATCTACTGATGTTGTAACAGTTACTTATGACAATGTAGGCGATTTAACTTTATACCAAAATATGCCAAATCCATTTACTGCTTTAACTAATATTTCTTTCTACCTTCCAAATTCAGCTAAAGCAAAATTGGAAATCGTAGATATTTTAGGAAATACAATAAAAGTATTAAACAATTCAACTTTGGACGCCGGTAAACACGACTTCCGTTGGGATTCTAAAGATGAATTTGGAAATGACGTATCTAATGGTACTTATCTATATCGTTTAGTTGTTGGTGATCAAGTTAGAACAGCTAAAATGACTTTAATGAAATAATTTCATTAACTTAATAATAAGCCTGTTGCTATAATAGCGGCAGGCTTATTTTTTTATAAAATGGAGTATAAAATGTATAATACTATATTTGGTAAAATTATAAATAAAGAAATAACGGCAGATATCGTATATGATGATGAATTTATTTTGGCATTCAATGATATAGACCCCCAAGCACCGGTTCATATAATTATTATTCCTAAAAAAGAAATTCCTACAATAAACGATTTAACTTCCGAAGACTCTGATATTATGTCAAAAATGATACTTGCCGCGAAAAAAATAGCAAAGGAAAAAGAGATTGATCAATCAGGGTACCGAATTGTGATGAATTGCAATGAACATGGCCAGCAAACTGTATTCCACCTTCATATTCATTTATTAGGCGGAAGACAAATGAAATGGCCTCCAGGATGATAATTGATTTTATTTGTTCATTAATTAATAAAAAGATAAATGTATCTTTTTATAGTTTATTTCGTAATTTTAATATGTTTTTTAATTTATAGTTTACATAATTTCATA
>Ga0224522_1000678_pt1 | contig 10593 bp, 11 predicted proteins | sample CFST25metaG_FD_182733 | JGI IMG/M metagenome (GOLD analysis project Ga0224522, IMG submission 182733) | Peat soil microbial communities from Stordalen Mire, Sweden - C.F.S.T25 | ecosystem: Environmental > Terrestrial > Soil > Wetlands > Peat | place: Sweden: Norrbotten County, Stordalen Mire...
AGCACATACTGTCCTGATACGACCGATGTAAAAAGTTTTCCCCTGATATACACACCCGCAATCAAAATCAACACCAACCCGATAAGCAATTTTACCCAATTATTTTTAATCTTCTTCCAAATCCCTATTGAATTTTTTTTATTACTCTCCATACAAGTTAAAATAGTTTTAGTTAATTTTTTATAATTTAAAATATTATATTATTTTTTACCATCTGATAAATGTAAATATTCATTCATTTTCCCTTGAAGATTACCTAGTTGTTCCAATTCATTATCGTTGAGCCCAGCAAAAAGGGACCGCCCATGTTTCATGCGTATTTTTTTTTCCTCTTCAAGAAGTTTATCGGCCTTTTTAGTCAGCTCTAAACGGATTATCCGCCGATCACTTTCATCTTCAGTGCGCGCTAGAAGCCCATCTTTAACTAAAAAATTTACTAATTGCGACACTCCGCTCGAAGTCACATGAAGTTTTTCTGCCAATCCTTTTACGCTTTGATGGCCATAAAAATAAATAATCAGAAGAGCATCCATTTGCGAATTACTAATAATACTCGTCGGAGTCAATTTAATTTTTTTTGTAATCATTAGCCGCCCAAAGTCTTCCATGAGAAGTAATAAATTCTTGATATTTTTTTGTCTGTTCATAAAATTTATGTTAGCTACTTAATAGTTTAGCACATTAAGTAATTTTGTCAAACAATACATGGGAGTGAGTCTCGAATCGTTAATTTTACTACCCCGGAACAAAGGGAAATTCTTTCCCTTTCGACCCCTTTTGTTCAAATCTGACCCTAAAAATATCAAAACAAAAATACAGGCTTATGCCTGTATTTTTGTTTAATGCTCCCCATCAAGGACGTGTTTAGAACCTTAGATTGGAAAAAAATAGAAGAAGAATTATTAATTTTACAAGAAATAACAACTTACTAAAAACAAGCGTTGCCGTCACCCAAACAAACTTGATGTATAAAATCGTGATACAAATGCGGAGCTACAGCGGAATTAAGGAAGGGGTTATTCGCCGCAATTGTATATTGTAAATTTTTCAAATACATTTTTTGTGAATTATCAAATGCGTCCTTAACAGAAAGACCTTTTATTAATGAAAAAACCGCTTCAAAAGCGGCACCTAAAAATAATTCAGCTATCTCATCGTTATTTTTTTCTTCTTTTGTATTTTGATTTAATTTGTGCAACATTCTGAAATTTTCTTTATACCCAATATAGGCCAATGACCCAATCCTTATACAACAAGGGCCTAATTCTTTCCCAGCACTACAGGCCACGGAATGAACAATCCTTTTTGCCAAAATATCCTCGTTTTCTTCAGATTTAACAAGGAAGCTACCATCAAAACCAACTATTGAGTTATAACTACCGTGTCCATTCAATATAACAAGTTGCGGATTTTTTTGTATTATCAATTCGGTTAACTCTTGTTTATTTGTTTTTTCCTTATTTAACTCAAAGATATATGTATCCGCCTGCTCTTTTGCCAAATTCACGGCTTTGGTATGCCAAACATCCAAATACTCTGTCGCCATATCACAAGATGGATTTGTTGCAACAATTATTCTGCTCATACAGTAGCAGTCACCTCATTTAATCTTTTGAGCAACGTGCCATCTTTTAAGGCTCTTAAAAAATCCATATCAATCTTAACAATTTCTATGCCAACAGCACTCCCTTGCCTAATTTCTTTTATCATTTCATCTCTTGAAAAACTTGTAGAGCCATCCCCACTTGTATAACAATAATCTGGATAAAGACTCTCCAGACGTAAAATAACCAACTCTTTTTCTTTTTCAAAAATTATTTCTTTTTCCCCCATATATTTATATTAAGCCTAATTCTTTGAGCCCCTTAAGGATTTCATCACTCAACGCACCATTATTTCTTATTTCAAAAAATGCAACATTCCAAGTTATTGGTCCACTTTCTTTTGTAACTAAAATAATATCATCGCGAAGACTAAGAGGGATGTTGGAATAAGTTTTTATAAAATCTTCTTTCAGATGTTCCATAAGTATATGTATTTAAATTGTTCCAATTATCCTATACACATTTTAACATATAGTCAAGAATGTGGCTATACAATTTATAAATTGTCTTACTGATATTGACTTTTGAAACATAATCCTGTATACTATAGTTAAGTTTGGTTGAACATTAAAACATATCTTATCACAACTTGCCTGAATCAAGAGAAAGGCGAAAACCAAACCAATGTTGTGTTAAGACCAATAAGGCGTCCCTTAATTATAGCGGGAGCTGAAAATAATAATGAAAATTTACCCGACCTCGGCGGCTTTAAAAACCGCAGTTAGCCTATCGGGAGCCCATCATAATCCTTAAATACTTTTAAGGGTAGAGGCTGAGGATGGCAAAAACTCTCAAGAAAAATAATGACACGTAAGTTGTCTTTGTTTTTCTTGAGAGTTTTTTTTGTTATAGAGCAAATTTAAAGAACGTAATGACTAATTTTGAAAGCAACAAATTGAACGAAGAACAATTTGAAGCCAATCATAATTTGACTGGCTTTTTTAGGTTGCTTTTAAAAGTTGCTATAAGAGAAAACATTGACATAGGACTATATGAAAATAACGGAAATACAAATAATCCCGATAAAGGCGAATAACGGCTTAATTGCCTTTGGGAGCGTAGTTTTTGACGATTGCCTTTACTTAGGCTCAATTGGCATACATACGCGCCTGGATGGGTGCGGCTACCGGCTAACCTATCCAACCAAACGTATTGGGGAGAAAGATTTAAATATCTACCACCCCATAAACAGGGAAATGGGTAAGCTAATTGAAGATGAAATAATTTTGAAGGTTAAACAGATATTTGGCTAAAAGAAAAAAGTATTTAAAAAAAATGTAATGAAATGCTGGATACGATAATTTTACAAATTCCGCGCGGGGACTATGAAATAATAGAGCACGAAAAATTTGCCCCCCGAACCACGAGGATGTTAGACAATACACTCCCCTATTTTAAATATGTTAATAACCCGATGGCAAAGGATAGAAACAGAAAAAACTATTTTCCAAAAATGACGATATACAAAAGAGGAAGAAGTTTTGATTTAACCATTGAATTTTCCGCCCCGAAGATACTGTTTAATAACAACCTGGACGAATTGGAAGACAAAGATTTTGACGAAGTTGCCCGACGACTGCAAGCTAAAATTTTTGCGATGGGGGTAAAAATAAATTTAAATACTCTTAAAAATGCGGCGACCATCAGCTTCCATCCGTCAAAAAATATAATTATCAAAAATAACTATACCGCCTCGTTTGCTATAAGAGAACTGGGAAAAATTGATATAAACAAACATTTTGATTTAACAAAAGTTAAATTTAAAAATAACGGGCAAGAATTGCAACTTTATACTAACTCCCATTCATTTGTTTTTTATGACAAAATCGCCGATTTAGAAATACCGGAAAAAAGAGCCGTGGACAAACAGCAAACCAAATATCAAAGGTCATTGTTTGATTACTTGAAAGAAAAAAAGAAATTGGAAATTTTAAGATTTGAAATTAGATTGAGTAAAAAAGTAAAAATGAATGAAGTTTTAGAAAAACTTAACTACTCCCCTAACCCATCATTCAAAGATGTTTTTAACAAAGATTTATGCCAAAAGATAGCCAAGCTATACTGGAATGATTATTTTAGCGATAACAAATTTTTATTCAGCACAAACGACAACCCGCAGGAAATTTTGCAAAGAGTTTTAGTGCGATTTCCTAAAATGAAAAATGCTACTGCCTTTAAACTGGTTGGGCTGTATATGCTATGCAAAGACGACGAAGGAATGAGAGGCTTACGACAAATCATTGACCGCCGCCGGATAGCAAAAACCGATTGGAATTTTATAAAAAAAGAATTGAAAAAATTTGAAGATGAAATTTTTGCCAATCCGAGCTGGAGATTTATAAAAAATATTGAAAAAGAATTAAACGAATTTAAGGCTTTTCGGCTTAATAATTAAGGTATTTGCCTTGTAAAGCAAAGTAAAGTATAATATAAACATAACCATTTAAAAATATGACCGACAAAAAATTTTATACTGCACAAGAATTAGCCGACAATCTTGGCTATAATATAATGACAATATACCGTTATATTAAAAGAGGAAAACTAAAAGCCTACAAAACTGGCAAAGAATTTAGAATCGACAAAAAAGAATTTAATAATTTTTTGAATAGCGTAAGAATTACAAAATAATTATATGAATAAATTAAAGCAGGCATTAGAAAAAATACTAAAGCAAGAAGAATCTTTTTGTGATTCCGAAACAAAAGAAATAAACTATACAAAAGTGAAAGACTCCGCAGACAGGATTGACCCGAAGCTTATCACTCTTTTGGCGGACAATAAAGAAACGAAAGAAAAGTTTTTCACGAAGATAAAAGACGTATACGTTTTCAATATTAACGATTTCAAATTTTTCTTGGACGAAAACAAAATAAATAATTCCTACACGCAATTCGCGAATCAAATAGGGCTTTCCGACGGGGCGGACTTCTTGAAAGATAGTGGCGAGGTTGTCCTTAGCTTTCCATATAAAGATTGCGTGCTTGAAGGCGGCCAAAGTACGGAAGAAGGAATGGATACATATTTTGAGTATTCCGACAAAAGTGAAAAATATGAAGAAAAAACCGCGAAACGAAGTGAGGTGTTTTTCAATCAAGTGCTTGCTCGCGATGAAATAGACCGTTTGTTTGATAAAAAAGCTTTAGTAAACTGGAAACGGCACACGAAAGACAGCGGAAAGAACGGCGAGGCGGTAAAAGATATTGAGCGAGATGAAAACGGTACGATAAAAGAAAACTTTGTTATAAAGGGAAACAACCTTCTTGCATTACATAGTTTAAAATCGGAATTTTCGGGCAAGGTAAAACTTATCTATATTGACCCGCCGTACAATACGGGAAATGATGGATTTAAGTATAATGATAGTTTTAACCACTCTACTTGGCTTTCATTTATGAAAAACAGGCTGGAAATTGCAAAGGAATTATTGAGAGATGATGGACTTATTTTTATACAATGTGATGACAACGAACAGTCATACTTGAAGATTTTAATGGACGAAATTTTTAATCAATTACACCAGTCAACGATGTATGTGCAAGTTAGATACGCGGAGAAACAACTTGCAACAGCGATGAGATTTCATAAATTGATTGAAACTATTTTTGTTTATTCAAAAACCGAAAAGCCGTTATTTTATCAAGAATTGACGGATTATGATATTTCAAAATATGAATGGGAAATTTCTGAATTAGGAAAACCTTTGAAGACGTTAACTTTAGGAAACAAAAAAGTAGATGTTTTTGAAAAAGGAAAATATACGCTTGTTAAAAAAGAAAAGACTTCAGAAAACCTTTTAAAGGAAATATGGGCTTCGGGAAAGGTATTAGATTCAAGTTCAACAGGACGATTCTTCAGAGATTTTTTAACAGGTAGATATAGCAAAGATGGATACGGCGTATTGTATAAAGTTCACGGTATTGGGTCAGGATTAGGTTATCGTTATATTACTGGACCACAAAAAGAAGGTGCGACAAAAGGAAAATACTATCAAGAAATACCTCAAAACAAAACAGAAGAAAGTTTTGTTGGCGCAGAAAAAGCAATTTCAAATTTTTATGATATGGCGTCAGCTTTTGGAAATTGTAGGTCTGAAGGTGGCGTGGAATTGCGAAGTGGTAAAAAGCCCGAAGTGCTTTTGGAACAAATTATAAAAGTATCAACAAAGCCACAAGACCTTGTCTTAGATTTCCACGCCGGAAGCGGAACAACTTGTGCCGTCGCTCACAAAATGAACCGACGATGGATTGGGATAGAACAAATGGACTATATTCACGACTTGCCCGAAGAAAGACTAATAAACGTTATTAAAGGCGACCAAACAGGAATTTCAAAAGACGTAAACTGGAAAGGTGGCGGAAGCTTTATCTATTGCGAGCTGGCGAAATGGAACGAACAAGCAAAAGAGGAAATAAACGGGGCGAAGGATTATAAGGCTCTTGAAAAGATGTTTGATACGCTATATGAAAAGTATTTTTTCAATTACAACGTGAAAATCAAAGAGTTTAAAGAGAAAGTTTTGAAAGAGGAAAATTTCAAAAAACTTATGCTTGAAGAACAGAAGCGAATGTTTTTGACAATGCTTGATTTGAATCAAATGTATGTGCAAGAAAGCGAAATGGGCGATAAGCGATTTGGTATAAGCAAAGAGGACCAGAAGCTCACAAAAGAATTTTATAGCAAATAAAAAGATATGGAATACCTTTACGACAAGCTTAATACGGAAAAGAACGCGATACGGAAATACGCCCCCGATGTTATCGCGGTCCCGAAATACGTTTCGGATAATTTGCGATACGAATTTTTTGACTGGCAAAGAGAGGCTTTTGAAAATCTTTTATTGTGCGAAAAGGACCATAAAGAATATCCGACACACTTGATGTTTAATATGGCGACAGGCACGGGAAAGACACTCTTAATGGCGGGAACGATTTTGTACTACTACAAACAAGGGTACAGAAAGTTTATTTTCTTTGTGAATCAAAACAATATCGTTGATAAGACGGAAAATAACTTTATTGATACCGCACACAGCAAATATGTTTTCAAAGAAAAAATCATTATTGACGGAAAGATGATTGAAATAAAGAAAGTGAATACGTTTTCAAAAAATGGCGACAGCATAGAGATAAAGTTTACCACGGTCCAAAAGCTCTATAACGACATACACATTGAAAGAGAAAATCAAGTTTTTCTTGGCGACTTAAAAAAGAAGGATATTGTGATGTTGGCGGACGAAGGACACCACTTGAACGCCGACACGAAGAAAATCGGACAGCTTAAAATTGATTTGAAAACGGAATTAAAGGAAAGCACGAACCCGCTGGAAATTGAAAAGAAAGGGTGGGAACATACGGTTATTGAGCTTTTGTTGAACCGGAACGGCAAGAACGAAGGAAACAAAAACGTGCTTTTGGAATTTACCGCGACTATTCCCGAAAATCAAAAAGTGATTGATAAGTACGCCCCGAAAACGGTGTATAAATTTGATTTGAAACAGTTTCTTTCCGCAGGATACACGAAAGAAATAAACTTGCTTTCTTCAACGCTTCAAAAGAAAGACCGAATTTTGCAAGTACTTATTTTTAACTGGTACCGCCACGCGATAGCATTAAAAAATGGGATTTCAAATTTCAAGCCCGTGATACTTTTCCGAAGCAAGACGATTGAAGAATCAAAAGCGGACTTTGCGGAATTTTTGAAAATGGTCCAAAACTTGAAGGTAAGCGATTTTGATTTTTTGAAAGATATTGAAAACAAATTTAACGAGGGCGAAGAAGTGTACGAACAGGGAAAATCCCGCGTGCTGGACGTGATAGCGTTTATGAAAAAAGAGGGCGTGAAAAAGGCGGAAATTATTGAGTTTATAAAATATCACTTCGCCGAGCGGAATTGTATCATAACGAACTCAAAGACAAACACCGCGAAGACCGCAGAAAAGACGGACGCGGACCAAGAAAAACTTTTGAACAGTTTGGAAGACAAGAATAATCACATACGAGCTATTTTTACCGTGAATCGGCTTACAGAAGGTTGGGACGTGCTTAACCTGTACGACATTGTACGCCTATATAAGGGGCGAGATGAGGGCAAGGCGGGCAAGGGCGACAGAAAGGCAGGAAGTGCTACCGTTTCGGAAATACAGCTTATCGGACGAGGGGTGCGATATTGCCCGTTTCCGTACAAAGATACGCAAAAGAACAAAAGGAAATTTGATGATAATTTGAAACACGAATTGCGGGTTTTGGAAGAACTTTTTTATCATTCAGAATCGGACCACAAATATATAAGCGAATTGAAACGCGAACTTAAAGAGCGGGGCTTTATTGATGATGGGAAAATAAGAAAAACTTTCAGATTGAAAGATATGTTTATGAAAAGCGGATTTTATAACGATGTGAGGGTTTGGAAAAATGAACAGATAGCGAATCCTGAAAGAAGAAAGAAAAGTTTGAAAGAAGTGAAGTTTCCTTTTACTTTTGATTTACTGAATTTGGGCGTAAAAGAACAAGAGCTTGATTTTGAAAGCAAAGACACAGATAAAGAAAGATTGAACATTGCGGAATCGGGGTTGAAAACTGTTTTGATAAAAATAAAAGCTTTTGAAAAACATATTTTTTACAAGGCGTTGAACGACAAAGCGAAAGCGGACAATTCTTTGTTTCGGTTTGAACTCTTAAAAGAAGAAATTGAGATTGAAAGCATTGAGGATTTTAGAACGGGCTTTATTGGCGAGTTTGAAATACGAATTATTACAAAAGATAAAGAATTTAAGGATATAACAAATAAAGAAAAACTCGCGATACTTTCCGGTTTTTTTGACCGCTTTTTGATTGAGCTACAAAAAAATATCAATCCCTTTAACGGGTCCGATTTTTCAGCGTTTAAATTCAGCGAGCTTTTTGAAGATGAAACAATAAAGAGCGTTATGAAAGACACGGAAAGCGAGCGAATTGAAGACGAGTTGAAATATGAAGATTGGTATGCGTTGGACCAGTTTTACGGAACGAGCGAAGAAAAAAGCTTGATTGGTTTCGTGAAAGATACTATCGGGAACCTACAAAAGAAATACAAAGAAGTGTACCTTTTGAGAAACGAAGAACAGTACAAAATTTTTGATTTCAAAACGGGGCAAGGTTTCCAGCCCGATTTTCTTCTTTTCTTAGGGGACGCGAAAAGGCAATACTATCAAGTATTTATTGAACCGAAGGGCGATAACTTGCTTGAAAAGGATAAATGGAAAGATGATTTTTTGAAAGCGATTACAAAGAAGTATCCGAATGGAATTTTGAAAAAAGAAAACAAAGACTATGTTTTGATTGGACTTCCTTTGTATAATGATAAGTTGAAACAAGAATTTATGGACGAGTACGATAAACTATACAAATAATCTATGAAAGCTATAATCTTAGCGCGCGTATCAACTGAAGAACAAAAAGAAGCGGGAAATTCACTCCCCGCTCAATTATTCAGGTTGCAAAAATACTGCCAAGACAAAAAACTAAACATTTTTAAAGAATTTAACTTTGATGAATCGGCTTGGAAAACAGAAAGAGAAGAATTTAAAAAAATTCTGGATATTCTACGAAACTCAAAAGAAATAATGGCTTTATGTTGCGACAAAATTGACCGTTTAATTAGAAACTTTACGAGCGATTTGGCAACATTAGAAGAACTAAGAAGAAATGGCAAAATTGAGCTACACTTTCCCTCGGACAATATAATCTTGCACAAAGACTCCCCTGCTACCGATTTATTTCGTTTTCATATCGGTGTAGGATTAGCAAGCTATTACTCTAATACGATTAGCGACAATGTTAAACGAGCCTATGAAACCAAAATAAAAAACGGCGAATGGATTGGCTGGGCTCCCATTGGCTATTTAAACAATGAAGATGAAAATGGATACAAGGATATTATAGTTGACCCGATAAGAAGCCCCTATATTATAAAAATGTTTGAGATGTATGCTTCCGGCAATTATTCAATCCGGCAAATTGCAAGCCAGTTGGAAAAAGAAGGCTTAACGGGCAAGGCTGATGGCTTTAAACCTTTAACAATAGGTATGACTCACCACACTTTAACTAACCCATTTTATTATGGGATGATGAAAATTAAAGGCCAGTTATACCCGCATAAATACTCGCCCTTAATACCTAAATATCTTTTTGATAAAGCCCACGCAGTTGCCGCTGGTTGGCACAAGAAGCCCTTTAAATACGCCGCCAAGCCCTATATGCTACGCGGTATGATTAAATGCGCGGATTGCGGCTGCACAATAACACCAGAAAAGAGCAAGGGGCATATTTATTACAGTTGCACCAATTACCACAAAATGCACACCAAAAGGCTTTATGTGCCAGAAAAAGACCTATTAACGCCAATTTACGAAATCTTAGATGGGCTAAAACTCCCCGACGACAAAATAAAAGAATTGGTTGACGACTTAAAGCAACACGCGAAAGCCGAAAACCGATTTTTCACAAATACGATAGGCGCATTAAGAAAAGAGTATGACTTGCTTGAAAAACGTATTAGCAAACTATACGACGATAAATGCGATGGTAGTATTACTAACGACTTTTACGACAAAAAGTTTAAAGAATGGACGAAAAAACAATCCGATGTAATGGACGAAATAAGCAAACACGACAAGGCCGATAAAAATTATTATATGACCGCAAACGTTGTGTTAATGATGGCTCAAAAGGCGCGGGAAATTTTTGACCGTTCTGAACCGGAAGAAAAACGGCAGTTTCTCAATTACCTACTTCAGAACCTTGAATTAAAAGGAAAAAACCTCAAATATAAACTAAAAACACCGTATGATACGGTGCTCTTGGCGAACAATTGTTCTAACTTGCTCCGGGGGTGGGATTCGAACCCACGACCAATTGATTAACAGTCAACTGCGCTACCGCTGCGCTACCCCGGAATAATTCTAGTTTTTTAAAAACGGTCCCACTAAGCGGGATCGATTAACCCTTAT
>Ga0224522_1000679_pt1 | contig 10568 bp, 7 predicted proteins | sample CFST25metaG_FD_182733 | JGI IMG/M metagenome (GOLD analysis project Ga0224522, IMG submission 182733) | Peat soil microbial communities from Stordalen Mire, Sweden - C.F.S.T25 | ecosystem: Environmental > Terrestrial > Soil > Wetlands > Peat | place: Sweden: Norrbotten County, Stordalen Mire...
ATGTGGTTCTAAGATTGGTTTAATATCGGCGATCTAATTTTGTAGCCAAAATCATTTAGTAAATACAAATATGATGTTTTCAATAAACCGATTTCTACTGAGCTTCTTCATCTTATTATTTACTTCATCGTACATCGTAGGACAGGAGAGTTTTAAGGAGATTAAAACGATCGATATAACTGAAGCCGATACTGTTTTCCTTTCAAAGAATCTGCTATTACTGGCTGAACGATATAATGTGGATGCGGCTAAAGCACAGATTATGCAAGCGAAACTGTTTAACAATATTACGTTGAACGTGAGCCAGAATGTATACGATCCTGATCGGAAGTTGTGGTTTGATGCTTCGTCGAAAGGTGAAACGGCCAGTTCTATTCAGAAACTGTTTCTGCTGGCCGGCAAACGAAATAAGCTGATAAAAATGGCTGAGCTGTCGTATAATAGAGAGGAACAGACTTATTTCGATTTGATCAGAACACTTAAATATACACTCCGTAGCGACTTTTACAATATCTACTTCCTCAATCAAACGCTGAGTTTGTATGATAAAGAGATCAGTTCGCTCTCTAAGTTAATAGCGGTGTTCGAAAAGCAACTCGAAAAAGGATATGTTTCAAAGAAAGAGGTGTTACGCCTAAAGTCGTTTCTCTTTTCGTTAGAGTCGGAAAAGCAGGGTTACTCAACACAGCTTATCAGTAACCTGTCTGATTTTAATGTGTTACTTCATACTTCAAATATTAATTATGTACCTCAGGTCGATGCGAAGAGTTTGACTTTTGCTACTCTCGATTCTATAAAACTTCTTTCATTAATCGACACGGCAACTACTCATCGGTATGATTTAAGGATGGCACAGTCGGATATCGATATTAATAAGGCGAACCTGAATTATCAACAAGCATTGGCAACACCGGATATCACAATAGGTGCAGGATGGGATAGAAACGGAAGTTTTGTACACAACTTCAACTTTTTATCTATGCAGATCGATCTCCCTTTTTTTAATCGGAATCAGGGTAATATTAAGTCGGCTCGATTTAATGTGGAAAGCAGCAAAGCAAAGTTATTGAGTACGATGGATGTTATTCAATCTGATGTAAGTCAGGCTTATTCGAATGCCTTGTCGACTGATCGATTGTATCGTAAGTTCGATGATCAATTTGTAAATGACCTTGATACGTTGGTAGAGGAGATGGTGAAGAACTACGAGAAGAAGAACATTGGGATTGTTGAATTTCTCGACTATTATGATGCCTATAAAAACAACATCGTCCAAATTAACAACTTAAAAAATAATCGGGCAAATGCCTTTGAAAATCTCAATTTCGCAATAGGTAAAGATCTCACAAACAAATAAAATATAGAAGAAACCATGAAAAATAGTTGGATCATCATCATGATAATAGTTGTTTTGGCCGGATGTACGTCAAAGCATAACAATGAAGCACCCAAGGCCTCTACTAAGTTTTGTATACCTGATAATTTAATGAGCCAGATAACCATCGATACCGTAGCTATAAAACCGGTGGAGCAGGAATTTAATCTGGTTGGGAAGGTGACGTTTGACCAGGATAAGGTGGTGAAGCTCTACCCCATGGTGAGTGGAAACGTGATGGATGTTAAGGTTGCACTGGGCGATTATGTTAAAAAGGGCGATGTGCTTGCGGTTGTCAGAAGTACTGAAATAGCAGGTGTGGAGAATGATATCGTTTCTGCAAGGGCTAATCTTGCGGTATCTGAAAAGAATCTTGCTGCCAATGAAGATATGTTTAAGAGTGGATTGATTTCGGCTAAAGAAAATGTGGCAGCTGTAAAAGAGACTGAAAAAGCCCGTTCTGAACTGAAAAGAGCAACCACTGTGCTTTCAATCTATGGTGGCTCGCATGCTAACTACATTGTGAAATCGCCCATCTCAGGGTTTATTGTGGAGAAGTTTGTGAATCCTAATATGCAGATCAGACCCGATAATACAACAAATCTGTTTACCATTTCTGATTTAAAGAGGGTATGGATATTGGCAAATGTATACGAATCGGATATTGCAAATATCAAAGTTGGCGAAAAAGTGAATATTACAACCATCTCTTATCCGGATAAACAATTTAAAGGTCAGATAGACAAGATCTACAATGTTCTGGATCCTGATAATAAGACAATGAAGGTAAGGGTACAGCTGGACAATAAGGAGAACTTGTTGAAACCCGAAATGTTTGCCAAGGTGGTTGCAAGTCAGATAAAAGATTCATCCATGCTGGCAGTACCTTCGAAAAGTATTGTTTTCGATCGAAATAAATATTGGGTAATCGTTTATCAGGGCAAATGTAATGTGCAGACCAGAGAGGTAGATATTGCAAGGACAACCAGTAAATATGCCTATATCCGTTCGGGTGTGAAACCAAGAGAGAAAGTGGTTTCTACGATGCAGTTATTGATTTATAATGCATTGGATCAATAGTTTATTGGTTGTAAAAATAAGGATAGCTTATTAATCTCTTTCGTATATGAACAGATTCATTAAAAATATTATCGCATTTTCGTTAAGGAATAAATTTGTTGTATTCTTTTCGATCATCATCATCATTATTGCAGGTATTGTCAGCTATATCAATACGCCCATCGAAGCTTTTCCCGATGTTACCAATACGCAAATTACTATTATCACCCAATGGCAGGGGCGAAGTGCTGAAGAGGTTGAACGGTATGTAACCATGCCCCTCGAAATAGCCATGAACTCTGTGCAAAGTAAAACAGATGTTCGGTCGACTACACTGTTTGGACTATCTGTAGTGAAAGTTATTTTTGAGGATAATGTGGATGATGCTTTTGGACGACAACAGGTAAATAATCTGTTAATGAACGTGGATTTGCCTGATGGTGTAAAACCACAGGTGGAACCTCCTTATGGCCCAACCGGTGAGATCTTCAGGTTTACATTGAAAAGCAAGTCGAGGAGCAACAGAGAACTCAAGACATTGGAAGACTGGGTGGTTGAACGACATATTCGTTCGGTTTCAGGTGTTGCTGATGTGGTTAGTTTTGGTGGGGAAGCCAAAACGTATGAGATACAGGTTGATCCGCAATCGCTTATAAAATATGGTATTACACCATTGGATGTTTATCAGGCTGTAAATCGGAGCAATATTAATGTGGGCGGTGATGTGATTGATCATAACTCGCAGGCTTATGTGGTGAGGGGAATCGGTATCCTGGATAAATTTGATGAAATTGGCAATATCCTGATCAAAAAAATAAATGGGAGTCCGATTCTGGTAAAGCATGTGGCCAACGTAGTAGAATCGCATCTGCCACGATTGGGACAAGTTGGAAAGGACGATAGCTCTGATGTGGTTGAGGGAATCATCGTAATGCGGAAAGGACTCAATCCAAGCGAGGTTATTAAAAAGGTTCAAGCTAAGATTGATGATCTCAATGCTAAAATACTGCCATCGGATGTTAAGATTGTAACTTTTTATAATCGTCAGAATCTGATCGACTTTGCCACCGGTACGGTGCTGCACAACTTAATTGAAGGCATTCTGTTTGTTACGTTGATCGTTTTTCTCTTCATGGCCGAGTGGCGGACTACCTTGATTGTTTCTCTGATTATTCCACTTGCACTGTTATTCGCTTTTATCTGTTTGCGAATGAAAGGGATGTCGGCCAACCTGCTCTCTATAGGATCTATCGACTTTGGGATTATCGTGGATGGTGCCGTGGTGATGGTTGAAGGTATCTTTGTGGCCATGGTAGCGAAGGCCCAACTGGTAGGAATGGATAAGTTCAATCCATTGTCGAAAATGGGACTCATCAAAGAGACCGGAACTGAAATGGGAAAGGCTATCTTTATTTCGAAGCTCATTATCATTACTGCGCTCTTGCCGATCTTCTCTTTTCAGAAGGTGGAAGGTAAGATGTTCTCACCTTTAGCGTGGACATTGGGTTTTGCTTTGTTGGGAGCTTTGATTTTTGCTTTAACGCTGGTGCCGGTTTTAGCTAGTCTATTATTGAAGCGAAATGTAAAAGAGAAACATAATATTTTCTTGACTTTTATTACTTTGAGGTCGGTTTCGTTTTTCGACAGATGTTATCGCAATAAACGGATCAGTTTAATTGTAGCAGGTCTATTATTAGTGTTGAGCTTTTTATCCTTTCAATATGTGGGTTCTGAATTTCTTCCGGAGTTAAACGAAGGAGCTATCTGGATGAGGGCTTCGTTGCCTTTGAGTGTGTCGTTGGATGAATCAGTTAAGGTAACCAAAGAAATGCGTGATATTATCAGAGCGTTTCCGGAGGTAAAACAGGTTGTTTCGCAAACCGGTAGACCGGATGATGGAACCGATGCTACCGGCTTTTATAATGTGGAGATGCTGATCGATATCTATCATACGAAAGCGATGGAACATCAAAAAAACAGAGATGAGCTGATTGAACGAATGAATAAGAAACTGGCGAAGTTTCCGGGTGTGGTCTTTAACTATTCACAACCCATCATGGATAATGTTGAAGAGGCCGTGTCAGGGGTGAAGGGCTCTATTGTGGTGAAGTTGTTTGGGGACGACTTACCGTATCTTGACAAGAAGGCAGATAGCGTATATTCTATCATGAAAGATATTAAAGGGATTGATGATATTGGGGTGATTCAAAGTCAGGGACAGCCTGAATTGCATATTGAGCTCAACCAGGAGAAAATGGCGTTGTATGGCATTGCTACAGCTGATTGTAATGCAGTAATTGAAATGGCCATAGGTGGAAAGGCTGCTTCGACATTTTATGATGGGTATAAAAAGTTTGATATCAGAATACGCTTTTTGCCTCAATACAGGATGACAGAAAAAGAGATTGGTGATCTCATGGTGCCTACACAAACAGGCGGACAGGTGCCTATCAAGGAGATTGCTGAGATTAAGAAAATTACCGGTCCTATTTTGATTTTCAGAGATAACAACGAACGTTATGTGGCAATTAAGTTTTCGGTTCGTGGAAGAGATATGGGGTCGACAATTGAGGAGGCACAAAAGAAGGTAAATGCGGCTATTAAATTGCCCAAGGGATATAGCATGGCCTGGCAAGGCGACTTTGAGAACCAGCAACGGGCTTCGGGCAAGTTAAAGTTGGTTGTACCTATCAGCTTGATTCTTATATTCTTCATCCTCTTCGTGCTCTTTGGTAATGTTACAGATGCCGGATTGATTCTGCTGAATGTGCCGTTTGCAATCATTGGAGGGGTGACGGCGCTACTTTTAACGGGTACTAACTTCAGTATTTCGGCAGGAATCGGGTTTATTGCTTTGTTTGGAATCTGTATTCAGAATAATGTGATTCTGCTATCGCGATTTAAGAAGAATTTACATGAACGAATACATCTGGATGATGCGATCAGGCAGGGTGTTATTGCCAGAATAAGACCGGTAATGATGACGGCTATCATGGCTGCAATTGGACTTCTGCCTGCTGCTACATCTATTGGGATAGGCTCTGAAACCTCTCGTCCATTAGCAATTGTTGTTATTGGTGGATTGATTACCTCAACTATATTAACTTTGTTTATCTTTCCTATTCTTTTTAAGGGTGTTTACAAATACAAGACAAAGAAACTGGCGTAAAAATGCTATTTTTGAGTGATATAAAATAATATCCGGAATGTTTTAAAGCAGAACCATTTAACACATCAAACAGAGAAATATGGCAAATATATTGGTCGTTGAAGATGAGGTCAATGTTTCTTCTTTTATAAAAAAAGGACTTGAAGAAAAAGGACATAATGTTGATGTGGCTTTTGATGGTGCCATGGGACTGAGTCTGGCTTGTTCGCGTGAATATGATGTGATAATTCTTGACGTGATTCTTCCACAAATGAATGGGATTGAAATGTGTAAAAGATATCGCGATACGATGGGCTATGATGTTCCTATTATCATGCTTACAGCCCTCGGATCTACGGATGATGTGATAAAGGGTCTGGAAATAGGCGCAGATGATTATCTATCAAAGCCTTTTATGTTTGATGAATTGATAGCAAGGATCAATGTTGTTTTGCGACGTAAAGGGATGGGCGTTTCTGCTAAAATATATGAATATGCTGATCTAACACTCAATACTGAAACAATGATGGTAATCCGTTCAGGAAAGAATATTTCGCTTACTACAAAAGAATTCAGACTATTAGAGCTACTGATGGCTAATCCGCTTCGGGTTCTGTCGCGAACACATATTCTCGAAAATGTGTGGGATGCTAATATTGACGTGAATACCAATGTGGTTGAAGTTTATATCAACTATCTCCGAAACAAGGTGGATAAAGGCTTTCCGGTAAAACTAATTCATACAGTAATAGGAATGGGGTATGTTTTAAAAGAGGAGTAATATGAAAATCCGCCATAAAATAGTATTCACTTTTGTAGGACTTGTGTCGTTTGTGCTCTTGTTCACTTTCTCATTTGTCTATTATTTATCATCACATTCAAGAGAAAAAGACTTCTATGATCTGGTACTTGAAAAGACAAATCTTACTGCCTGGAAATACTTTGAGAAAGATGAGATGAGTGATATTGTTTATGGAAAAGTAATGACCCGATATGTGAAAAGCTTACCCGATGCTGAAGAAATTGTTCTCAATACGAATAATGAGAAAGCTGTTACGGATTCATTGAAGAAGATTTTACCTGATAATCTGATTCAGGATTTATTAGCAAGAAGAACTATTAAATTTCATTTACAAGATAAACAGGGTGTCGGTATATATTATCCTGATAATCAAGGATTATTTATTGTGATCGTTACTGCTACCGATCGGTTTGGTATTGCTCAACAAAAGAAACTATTGGAAGAACTGTTGCTTATATTCTTTGGTAGTGTTGTTTTTGTTTTTTTAATAGGACAGATTTATGCTAGAAATGTATTGCATCCTATTTCTAGTATTCTTATGAATGTGAAAAGAATACGTGCTACGAATCTGAGTTTGCGATTAAAGGAAGTTGAGGGTACGGACGAATTGGCTGAATTGACACGAACGTTTAACCAGATGCTGGAAAGGCTTGAAAACTCATTTGTTTTACAAAAGAACTTTATCAGGAATGCATCGCATGAATTGAAAAATCCACTTACTGCTATACTTGGAGAAACAGAAGTTACCCTCAATAAGCAAAGAACACCTGAAGAATATATTGTTTCGTTGCATAAGGTAATGGAAGAGGCTGAACGATTGGACCAATTGACCAGTAATCTTTTGAGTCTGGCTCAAACTGATTTTGATCTTTCATACCTGAAAAAGGATGAAATCAGGATCGATGAATTAATTTGGGATATTAAGGAGCTCTTTGATAAAACAAAATACAAGGGGCGGATTGATATTCATTTTTCTGAATTACCTGAGACTTCTGATTTGATTACGATTATGGGAATCGTTAGTTTATTGAAAATCGCCATTATGAATGTCATTGATAATGCATGTAAATTTTCCAGTCCCCATAAAGTAGATGTAACCCTCAAAACCAGTTTAAACAATATCCAATTACGTATTGAAGATAAAGGAATAGGTATTCCCGAAACTGAAATGAATAATCTGTTCCAGCCTTTTTATAGAGCGAGTAATGCTTTTGCATATAGGGGCTCCGGTATAGGACTTTCTCTGGTTCAGAAAATTGTTTCCATTCATAATGGGGAGATCAATGTTTTATCTAAAATAGGCAAGGGTACTGTTGTTGAAATAAACTTTTATCAAAATTTAGATTAACCTGAAACAAAATATCCTTTTTAAGGTTATTTTACTAATAATTACTTGCTAAACGCTGCAAAATGATTTATCTTTGATCTAGCTGAATTGTTTATGTCAATATTTAAATTCAGGTTTAATTAGATCTGTTTTCTAATGTGTGGTGTCTAATTACCATACAATGAATGTAAAGTTATCAAATCTTTAATATTGCTGTAATGAGTTAACGCTGATGAGGGTTTATTATAAGCACTATAATAAATTAAAGTGATAGTTTTTAATTGTTTATAGAATTTAAAATGGGACAGGATGAAAGAAAAAATGAGTTATGGTGCTGATTTTAAAGATGGATTATATAGATTGATCTTTGATAAATACGAAGACATTTCCATGTCGCGTAAAATCTATATCCTGATTACTTTTTTAGCTTCTTTTCTACTTCTTTTCGAATCGGTGATTAATATATCGATTGGTGTGAATTTTTGGGAGAACTTTATCACCCTCACATATTCTTTGATAGGCTTTGTTTTTTTCCTTTTATCGCGGAATTCAAAATACTATGAGCGATCAATAATACCCTTTTTCTTTTTTGCAGTTTCTCTTTACATTCTGGTTTGGGTTTTAAATGCAGGATACCAAGGGAGTAATGTGGCACTGATGATTACTTTATTTCTTGTAAGTTATGCTATTGTTAAGCAACAATATAGGGTCGTTGTTTTTCTAACCTTCCTAAGTTTGTTCAGTATATTGTCGTTTATCGAATTCTATTATCCAAAAGTAACGATACCATTTGACAATAAGGAACAACATTTTGTTGATCATTTTATGGGAAATTTCTTTTATTTCATTTTTATCTATTTAATCATTAGCATTGTTATAAGAGGTTACATTATTGAGAATGAAAAAGTTGTTTTAGTTAATTTGGAATTGAAAAAAAAGAATGATGAGATTGCAGATAGTTTAAAGAGACTGAGCAAGGCTGATACAGAGCTTCGTAAAGCCAAGGATAAAGCTGAAGAGAGTGATCGCTTAAAGTCGGCCTTCCTGGCTAATATGAGTCATGAAATCAGAACACCAATGAATGGTATTTTAGGGTTTGCCGATCTTTTAAGGGAACCTGATCTTACCGGTGCGGAGCAAAATGAGTATATCAACATCATCAAAAAAAGTGGTGTTCGAATGTTGAATATCATTAACGACCTGATCGATATTTCAAAAATAGAGGCTGGACAAACGGAGATTGTACTATCGACATGTAATGTTAATGAGCAACTCGGATTTATCTATACTTTTTTTAAACCTGAAGTTGAAAGAAAAGGGATAGAATTACATCTTCAAAATAGTCTGCAAGCAGATGAGGCTATTATTGAAACCGACTGTGAGAAGATCTATGCTATTCTTACGAATCTGGTTAAAAATGCGATTAAATACAGCGACCAGGGTACTATTGAGTTAGGTTGCTTTTTAGGGGTTGCAGAACCGGTCGAACTAACCTATTATGTTAAAGATACGGGGATGGGTATTCCCAAAGATAAGCAGATTATTATTTTCGACCGTTTTGTTCAGGCTGATGTTGCAGATAAGAAAGCGCTTCAGGGTGCTGGTTTAGGCTTGTCGATTACTAAATCGTATGTTGAGATGCTGGGTGGAAAGATTTGGTTAGAGAGTGAAGAGGGTGTAGGATCGACGTTCTATTTTACGATACCCTATCATCAGATAGAAAAAAAGATAGTGAAGGAGGAACCGATGTATACACCTATCTTAATATTACCTAAGAAGAAAAATCTTAAAATATTAGTTGCTGAAGATGATGAAACATCGCAGATATTTCTATCGGAGGTATTAAGAAAGGTATGTGATGATGTTTTGTATGCAAAAACGGGTTTGGAGGCTGTTGTGGCATGTCGATTGCATCAGGATATAGATTTGGTATTGATGGATATTCAGATGCCAGAAATGAATGGTTATGATGCCACCAGAGAGATTCGAAAGTTTAATAAATCAGTGATGATAGTAGCCCAGACAGCTTTTGTGTTGGCTGGTGATCGTGAACGAGCAATAAATGCCGGTTGCGATGATTATATTTCGAAACCTATTCACAGAGATGCGCTGATAGCTTTGGTTCAAAAACTGTAAAAGAGATTAACGGAAAGATTCTAAATCTCTTTACTAGCCTGAAAATATTGCTGGTAAGGAATTACAATCCTTACCAGCGAAATTTTAAATAGCAGTTGCCGTATGCCCTGCTTTTTCAACAATAGACTGTATCTGATCTGTAATATCTTCGTTACAGGTGAGGGTTAATATACGATCTGGTGATGTTAAATCTACATCCCATTCTTTTATTGCTTGAACAGCATCGAGTTGCATGCGAACGCTGTTTACACAGCCATTGCATTTAAATGATGTTTTGAATTTTAAAGTGACCATCGGTTTTAGAATTTATATAATAACAATTTTCTTGAGGAAAACGCCTTGCTCTGCTGTAATACGAATGTAATAAATACCTTTTCCCATTGTTGAAAGGTTAATCTGATTCAATATTCCATCATAGGCAGGGGTGATGTCGCGTTGCTGAATGGTAGTCCCCGTCCAGTTCATGACATCGAGATGAAATTTCTTCTTCAGCCATTTTGATTCAATATTTACGATACCTGCTGAGGGATTAGGATAAATGGAGACCTGTTCGGATAGATTGGCTGGTGCTGTTTGTGTGCCTGCAGCAACGAGAATGTTATCGAGATAAAGGTTGTTCCCATTGTTTGAATAGGCCTCTATCATCAGTTTCACATTGTCTTTCCCTGCCCATGGGGTAAGGTCTATTTCGAAGCTCTTTGGTCCATAGCTGCCATCACTC
>Ga0224522_1000680_pt1 | contig 10556 bp, 11 predicted proteins | sample CFST25metaG_FD_182733 | JGI IMG/M metagenome (GOLD analysis project Ga0224522, IMG submission 182733) | Peat soil microbial communities from Stordalen Mire, Sweden - C.F.S.T25 | ecosystem: Environmental > Terrestrial > Soil > Wetlands > Peat | place: Sweden: Norrbotten County, Stordalen Mire...
CAGTCATAGAGACAACTCTCGACCTAATCATTAATAAAAAAAATCACACCATAGACAGTCAGATAAAATGGCTTGAAAACATTCATGCAGAAAATAAAAGAATGACGAAGCTTGTAAATGATTTATTATTGCTTGCTAGAGCGGATTCAGAGCAATTGATGCTTGAAATGAAGTCATTTTCTCTCCATTCTGCACTATTGGAAGCCTATATACCTTTTGAGGCAGTCGCCCTTCAAAAAGGTATTCATCTTTTGCCTTTTGAAGGTTCTCAGAAAGAATTCTATGGAGATGAAACCAGAATAAAGCAATTGGCAGTAATTCTAGTTGATAATGCTATAAGACATACTCCTAAGGGCGGAAATGTTGGCATATCACTATTGGATAATGGCACAAACGTAGAAATTATTGTTAAAGACACAGGAGAAGGTATTGACAAGGAGCACCTTGATAAAATATTCCAAAGATTTTACAGGGTAGATAAATCACGTTCCAGAAAAGATGGAAGTGTAGGCCTCGTGCTCTCTATCGCAGAATGGATCGCCAAGGAGCACCATGGTTCAATTAAAGTAGAAAGTGCCAATGATTCTGGCACTACATTTCGTGTTATTCTCCCTAACATAAAGCATTAGGCCCCCGGTAACAAAAAGAAAAGAGCCAATAGGCTCAAATTGAGGGTTAGTAACGGCTTAAAAATTACTTACCTTGAATTACCCAATTCTTTACGGGAAGTTATTTTTTAAGCCGTTACCTTAGTCTGTGTTTATGGGAGAAACAAGTTCCCCATAAACACATATTACTCTTTATTTATTAAAATCCTATGAGAAATTTATGAATATTCTATGAATATTTTAGTAACTAGTATGAAATGAAGATTTATACCAGTGAAATAATAACTGAAATCATCATCTGAAGATTCTTCAGATATTTTTCAGAATAAAAAAACTACCCTAATCAGGTAGCTATATTGTTTAAATGAGAAATTATAGTATTTCGTTTTCTACTGCAAATCTACTTGTTGCTTTGTTCCTGATTTTGATTATCTTCTTCCGCAACTTTTATTTCTGTTTTTGGTTTTGAAATTTTTGCAATTTTTGAAAATATCTCTTGTTTATTATTTCTTGTAGTAAACTTGCTATTTGAATTTTTCGCCATAGGCTTGCTAGGTCTACCCATATTATCACCTCTATTTTATTATTTCTTCTTATTTCTCCTGTACTTTTTCCCTTTACTTTCAAAAATGCCCCTCTGCTTAGAAGCTATTTTCTCATGAATGTTTACAGCAAGGCTAAGATCTTTTTTACTTATAAAGTTATTTCCACCTACAACCTTACCTTGATTGTCTATAAAACAATAACTAACTCCTGGTATGTCACTTATAACATTTAGTTTAAAGTAAGTAGTCAATTCCTCATTGTATTTTCCTAAGAGCTCATAACCCTCTTGAATTAGTTCTTCTTTACTATCCATATTAACACCAAACCTCTCAATATAAGCTTAACGCACTGTTGCTTATATTACAAGTCAACAATAAGTTAAACAATTTATGTTTTCTATTACTAATATTGTCTGAGAAAATTTCAAACTTTATTCAGTATTACAATATCTAAACAAAGTAAAAACCCACTGTGAGTATCATACAATCCAACAGTAGGTTCATAAGTTCAAATTTTGCAATATTACTATACTTCTTTTGGTTTATTTGCTGTTACAATTGTAGCAATTGAAGCAACTGGTTTCTTATCAATGTTCTTATCAGCCTTCTTCTTCTTTACTTCCCTTTTTCTAATAGTTTTTTCTCCCATTTGAAAACCTCCCTTTTCTCATCACCAATATAAATGATTTTTGATTTTTTATTTGAAAAAAGGAGAGCTTATACTCTCCTTCTTATCTCTTTAAAATAATTTGAAGGTATCTCCAAATTGCTTTATTCCGAAAAATATTTAAAGAATTCTTCAGATATTTTTATTTCTGTAAAGCGAAATGAAGTAGCTTCATATCGTTTTATTTACCACCTATTACCGCCACCAAAACTTCTGTTTCCGCCACCGCCGCCTCTATTGCCTCTTTGTTGTTGTTTCTTTGCTGCTCTGCAATCAGGACATCTCTGCGGGTCGTTTTCGAATCCCTTTTCTTTGTAAAAAGCCTGTTCGCTTTCATTAAAAATGAAAGTTGAATTACAATCCTTGCATGTTATTGTTTTATCTGCCATATGTATATATACCTCCCTAAATTATTTGGATTTAAAAATTCCTGACACATCTCACTCCAAATAAATAAAAGAGAGTATTGTCTAAAATAAATCAACCCATTAGCTATATATTATGATTAGAATGTTAAGTTTAACACATTTCGTTCCATTTTACAAGACTTACACCAAAATACATCTTTTATCTTTTATAAAAATAAAACATCTTTTATGAAAATGGTCAGGCTCTTTATAAGGTCAACCTCCCCAATAACCGATAAATTATTAAAAACTCTGACTATAGGTCGTTGAGGGCTACCTGTGTTTTGTTTGATTACAACACCCTTCAATCCATTACTAAGCTGCACTGTACTTCCATTTGGGTAAAAAACTATTGTATCCCTGAACTGTTCCACTACAAAGGGATCCAATATACTTCCGGCCGCTGCCAGTATATACTCATAAGCTTGATGTGGCATTGAGGGAATATCATTACCTTCAAATCCATGCAATACGTTGTCATAAACGTCTGCGACCTGTATTATTCTTGTGAATTCAGATATTGCAGTTCCTTTAAGCTTTCTTGGATAACCGCTGCCGTTATACTTTTCATGATGCTCATAGCATACAATTGAGGAATGGAGACTAAATGCTCTGCATTTACGCATTACATCAAACCCCTTTTGAGTATGTTCCGGTTTCTCCTCTTTAATATTCTCTCTTCCAATATCATGTATGAGTGCACCCGCGACAAGATCGCATAATTGGTTATAATTGTAGCTCATTTTATTACCCAGGAAGGCTGTAACTAGTGCTACATTTATAGAATGTTCGATAATATATTCATCTACAGCATTCACTGAAAGAATACTTACTCCCTTATCCCTTACATCTCTTACATAATCTACGATATTTTTTGCAATATCCTTTATAACGTATTCATCTATAGGTTTGTCCTTATGCAGGTTCTGATGTGTGTCCCTAATTATCTGTGCAGCGTTGCTTTTAGTTTTTGTATCTATTGTTTGAATCTGCTCTACATCATTAAACCTTGCATCCTCAATGTATACTTTATGTATGCCTATTTGTCTTAGTTTTTCAATATATGCCTCTGAAAGTACAATTCCAGAATTCAATACTATTTTTCCACTTGATGTAGAAACAGCCTCCGCAAGGGTATTTCCTGGTTCAATATATTTTAGACCAACTAATCTCATTTATTGCCTCCTTGGTATTTGTGTACATAACCTTGATGTAAAAACAATGATATTATTTTGAATTAATGTAGAATAATACAAATTCTAAAAAGAAAAGTTGTATCATTAAAGTTATATAATAGATTTCTATGTTTTTTAAATTTTTCCTGCTTGTCTTTACTTTTTCCCAACTACAATTTATTACAATTTATGAGGAAATATGTGTTTAGAAATTGAATTCGATCAATATAATTCTATCAGAATTACTATGCCCAATGCCCATTTGTTCAAGTATACTTTTATCATCATACTCCTCAAAAACTACAATTTTCTCTACCACTAAATTAAGAATTTCATTAGTAATATCTTTTCCGTTAAGGTTATTAAAAATCTCATCTATTAAATCTCTGTAATTCAAATTTGATATACTTTTCCCCTTTATCTTAATAATCTCGTGCCTTAGTTGATCAATTCTGTTCTCAATATTCGAATTCATCCTGAGAAATAAATGCTCAGAAATTTTTCCCTCAAGCTTATCTGTATATAAAATGTCCTGTTGCCTCTGTTTACTTAGAAGCAATTGCTCCAACCTGTTTATTTCCTCCTGTATGTTTTCTGCATCTGCGAACTCCTTTTCTAAAAGCTTTACCAGTTTATTTAACTCAGTGTCCTCAATAAAAAGACCTTTAATTTCCAATATTATTAATTCTTTGATGAATTCTTCCTTCAAGTAATGGCTTGTACATTTGCTCTTACCATTTTTAACATAATTGCTGCACACATATCCAACAGGTCTATTTTTACGTGTTCGAGTATACATCACACTTCCGCAGTTTCCGCAGAATATTATACCCCTGAATAAATGCAGAATTCCTTTATGCGGACCAGATATTTTCTTTTTGCTAAGTATTTTTGACTGAACTTCCTCAAACTCTTCTCTATTGATTATTGGTTCATGGGTGTTCCTTGTAATAACCCATTTACATTCCGGTAAACGCCTTGTTTTTTTGCTTTTAAAGCTTATTTTCTCACTAACACCTTGAACCGTATCCCCTGCATAAACAGGATTGGTCAATATCCTTCTTATAGCTACAGCATTCCAGTGTCCGCTATTGTAATAATTGTTTCTTTCGGAGGGTGTCGGATATTTTTTTGAATCAAGATATTTTGCTATATAGCTATAGCCATAACCTTGTTTATATACATTGTAAATTTCCTTTATAATATTTGAAGTATTTTCATCTATGCATAGCTTGTTTTTTAACTCACTTGATTTAATATATCCATAAGGCGCACGACCTAAATACTCACCTTTTTCAATCTTATAACGGATATTAGTGCGGATCTTTCTTGAGATATCCCTTATGTATCTTTCGTTGAACCAGGTATCAATCCCAACAGTTTCGTTATCCTTTAGGCTATCATATCGACCATCATTAGTAATCACTCTTACATTATTCTCTTCTAAGAAATCTAGGAACAATAGTGTTTTAGCATTATTTCTTCCTAATCTGGATAAGTCCTTCAAGATTAGTAAGTCAATTTCATGTGCTATTACATCTTCCTTTAAGAGTTCTATTCCTCTTCTTTCAAAGTTCGAACCAGAAATATTGTCATCTTCGTATATTCTGATTAGTTCACCCATATTACCCTTTAATACAAAATCTGTTAGCAAATTCTTTTGAACCTCTATAGTTTCATAGTTTTCCTCATTATCATCTCGGCTTTCTCTTACATATATTCCAATTCTGAATAATTCATCATTTTTGAAACTCTGCATTTCTTCACACCTTAACGTTTATTCAGTAGCAACTTTACAACTTTATATAGGATTTCCTCTCGAGTAAATTTTCTATTATATATTTTAATTACCTCTCTTGATTTCTTCTTATCTTTTTTTTCATCACGCACACTATCACCTATTGCCTATTGCCTATTGCCTATTACTATATATATGCATGTATATTTTGTTATAAAATTTGTCCACAAAGTGTTTATTTGTTTGTAAAAAGATGTATAATAATAATTACTATGTAGAATAAAATTTCAAAAGAATCTTTGCTCCTAATATTTTGCATTTGTTAAGTAATCACATTTTACCAAATAATATTTGAAGCATTACTGGTAGGCTTTCAAAATTTATTATCTATAAAAGTTTGCTAAAAAGCTACCTTTTATAGAAGAATATCATAAGAAGGTGACAGGGATGGATCGAACAATACCTCAAAAATTACTGTATTTTTTTAAAAATGGTATAAAAGACTCTGACGATGGTTATGAATATGCATCCGAATTGAATCGTATTCTAAATTCGGATGACTGTCAGCATTCCCTTAGCGGACGAGAAATTGATCTTCTTCGAGAATATGCTGATAAAGTGAAAAAACTTGGTGAATTAGACTATTTCACTGAAGAAAAAATTAAGGATACTGAAAAAGAGCTATTTGGAACCAGAGGCATATTGGGATTTCTGGGTATAACCATACAATCAAATCCAATATGGCCATTCTAAGTTAACTAGTATAAAACTCCCTTTATCTATAAGATAGAGGGAGTTTATTTACTGTAAAATTAGCTGAAGTATTTCAGCAAGTTTTATTTTATAAAATATCTAAATTCAAATATGCCCCAAGTGCACTGTATATATTTACCTCCAATAATTCTGCTAATAGTTGATTCGTGCATATTAACCTGCTGTGCAATGGCTTTTAAAGGAATAGCTTTAACAAAGTTCTTCCCCTTTTCTAAAAATTCAGTTTGTATGCTTACAATATATTCAGCAATTTTTCTGATTGTACTTTTTCTTTGTTCAATGCAACTAATAAGCCAGGATGCACTGTCAATCTTACCTTGTATGAATTTTTTTGCTTCATAATTTGTTTCATCGTTCTCCATTCTTTTGTAATAACTACTGATGTTTAAAAGTGGAATTGAGTCTTCATTAATTATTACTTCACACTTATTCTTTATCCTTTTTATTATTACATCCGGTATTGTGTATTTTATTTCGTTATTAGTACTAAACTCCCTTCCCGGCTTTGGTTCAATAGTTTTAATAAGCTCAAAGGTCTCTTCAATTTTTTTAACATTTATTTCGGTTTGTTTTGCAATTTCAATAAACTTTTTTGTCGCCAAAGCATCAAGGTGATTTTCAATCAAATCAATAATTTTATTATCAACTCTGTTTATTAGTTTCAATTGAATTAAAATGCATTCTTTTAGACTTCTCGCACATATACCTGGAGGATCAAAGGCTTGAAGAAGCGTTAATACTTTAGATACTTTATTTACAGGAGTGTTGAAATAAGCTGCGACTTCAGTTATGTCTATTGATAAATATCCGTTATCATCTAAATTATCAATAATATATTCACCTATACTTATTTGATTTTTCTCCAGACTTGAAGTATGCAATTGAAATAGCAAATGGTCCTTCAAAGTCAATTTTATAAATGAATTGTCAAAACTTGTATCCTCTAATAACCATTCTTTATCTTTGTATTTAGGTTCTGTATCTTCATTTTCCTCTTCATTGTGTTCCCATATTTCATTGTTATTAGAAACAGAGTAGTCTTCATCAATGAAACTTTCCTCATTATCTACTATTTCAAGTACTGGATTTGTTTCGAGCTGTTCTTCTACATATTCAAACAATTCTTGTGAACTCATTTTTAATACTTCTAAAACTTGCTTGATTTTCGGGGTAAGTAATAATTTTTGAGATTGGACTAAATTCAGGTCAAAGTTCAAATCCAAACTTTCCACCTCTCTTATCGGTTATATATATATTATATACCCCATATACCTAATATAGTAGTGAGAATAAAATAATCCGAAGTTGCCTTCAGTTTATTTTACAGAAATAAACTCTAAATGCTTAAATAATTGCGTTCTCTGTGATTATCATATTGAGAGGTACATCATATCTATCAATCGGTAACTCATCTGCAATTTGGATCTCATAAGCAACACCTATTTTCATACAACTAACGCTCAATTTTTTTAGAAATCTGTCATAATACCCGGCCCCATACCCAATTCTATTTCTTCTTATATCAAAAGCAACTCCGGGTATAACTGCTAAATCAATTTCTGAAGGCTCTATTTTTCTGATATTGCTTTCCTTTGGTGAAAGTATTCCAAATTTACCTGGAGTAAGATCATTCTCAAAACTAGAAATTTCAGAAGCAATTAACTCACTTTTTCCATTTGGATTCACAACAATAGCAGGTACAACAATTCTTTTCCCCTGCGCAAGGCATTCTTTTATAAAATACTCTGTTACAACCTCACTTTTGAAATTGACATAACTCATAATTATATTGCTCGTTTTGAAATCTTTCAATTCGAAAAGTCTCTCCATTATCATTTTACTTTTTTCAATTATTTCTTCTGCACCAAGTAAATTTCGGAGTTCCAAAACCATTTTTCTCATTACCTTCTTATGATTTTTCATATCATTCACCTCAACCTTAAAGTTTAACTGTATCTAAATATTTTACTTTTCAAAGATAAAAAGAACAAATATGTACGCGCTCCTAGCTATGAACTTGCTACAGCTACTATTACCAATAGAATAATAAAGGCTATAAATGTTAGTACAAACATTATTATTGAAACGATTAGTAATGCTACACCAAATGATTTTCTGTCTTCATCACCTTTTACATTCATAAAAACAATTGCGATAATTATACCTGCAATCTGTCCTATCATGGGCACCACACATGATAGGGCAGTAAGGAATACTTTCATACCATTACCAATGGGATTTATTTTTCTTTTGTTTTCCTGCATAGAATAATTATAATTATTGAGTGGAGAACTAGTTATACTATTGACAACATTACTTGCTTTTTGTATATCATTATATTTTTCCTCAGAAGTTTGAGCTTTTGAAACCTCTTCATTTGCTTCAATTGATGACTTAATCGTTTCGTTTTTTATCTCTTCTGTCTTAACTTCAATTACACTGCCACAATAAGGACATTTCCTTGAATTAAGAGCAACCTTTTCTCCGCAATAATTGCACTTTTTAACCCCATAACTAGCCATATCTAAATGAGCACCCCCATTTTATTCATGTAAATATTCATAGTTTTACCATTAAAATAGATTATTCGATAAAAATATCAAAATTCCTTCTTAAACTCAAAACACCTAAAAAAAACAAAGACATAGATATTGGATGTCTTTGTTCTCTTAAGCCTATTTAAATAAAAAGGAAACCCTAAAATTCCAATTTAAATTAAGCAAATACTACAATGTTATTGTTTTGTACCACAAGTGTAGCAATATGCGATCCCTTTTTGCAGTTCTGTATTACAATTAGGACAATTCTTTAAATCCTTTAAATCCAATATCTTATTTTTCATTTCCTGGATATTATCATTTATTGATTTGATTGCTTCACATTTTTCCTTTAAAACATCATTCACTTCAACGCTTGATGAAAATAGCTCATAAACTCCCTTACCTATTTCAGTATATATTTTCTCGATTTTATCTTCTTCAGTTCCGATACTCATATTCAACTTCGTCACCTGAACAAGGTCTCCTGATTTATGTGCAGCTGCTCTTGCTGTACCTGTAACTTTACCTGTAATATCTTTAATTACTGACATTTCTATCTCCCCTTTCATATTTCGGACATTTACTTTAATTATATACAATATTAGTCAATATTAATACAATAATTAGAAAAAACTAAATTATGAATTTTTCTAATTAAACATCTATTCGAATTATTCACAAATCTTGTCAAATCACAAATTATTATTGATAACACCTAATCACGAACAATTCTATCATTACTTGAAAAATTGATTAATAGGTACTTCTCCTTTTTTATTTATAACATATGTGCATCTATTCACTTCCAATTCATATACCTCTCTCTTATCTGCCCTTATGTTCATTAAGCTTGGTCCGCTTTTTGAAAATGGTCCTTTATATCCTTTAATTTCAAAATCTATGTTAGGAGTCAAATTATAATTAACAGAGTCATAATCCGGCATATCAGTATCCAATCTTAACCAGCCATTTTCATATTTTGCTTTGTTAATAGTTAATTTAATATTTTCGCATGTAAAAACCATAGGAAAAATACCATTTTTCAAATCAATTATCAGACTTTTTCCGGGATTAACTTCAGATACTCCTATTCCTTCAAAACCAAAATATAAGTGCTTAGGATTAAAATATGTAGATGGCATAAAAACTAAACATGCATCCTTTGTATTATTAAGATGATTCGAATCTATATTAACCTTATATTTAACCCCCTTATCATCTCTCAGATATGGGTTTATAAAGCCTGTTAGATAGCTCCCGTTCTTTACCTTGATACTAAGTTTCAACTTCATTTCTGTAGGGCTTACAATTAATTCTTTTAAATTGACACTCCCCTGGCTCATGCCTAAACTTTTAAGATCAAATGAGCTTTGCTGCGAAAACACCATGGATTTTCTAATCATAGAGCTGTTAAAAGCAATTTTAATATCCTTAAAATCATACAGCAAGTCAAGATGCGGTCCATGAATGTCACCTTTTGTGATCACAGGATCAAATACTTTCACATCTACAGTCAAATATTTGGGGGTTCTTTTCAAAAACTCCTCTACTTCACCTGTTTTGAAAGTCATTTGAATTTTTGTATATATAAATTTATTACTAGGGCGATTAGTCTCTATTTCCTTAACAATCTCAGGCATTTCATAAGAATCGCCTCCTGCCGCAATACCCGTTCCCATACTTATGCAGTTAATTTTCCTAAAATTTCTATTGTTCTCGAAATCCTTAAAATTTACTTCTATTGCATCAGGGCATGTACCTTGTTTAGATTTTGCATCAAAGCATTTATCCAATCGAGGACCTGTGGCAAAAGCGGTGAACACCATCCTGTCTTCATCAACAGAAACATTGACTATTGTCAGCCTACACCCGTTTTTCTCAATTGTAAGACCTGTAGCGGGCTTATAACCATGGCTTTCTGCATTTTTTACACCGCTATCCCCCTCCAATAAATCAACTACAATTTTCGCCACCGGAATAGCCCTAGCAAACGCTGCAGCCGCCGGTACCCATTTTATAGCTCCTACAAAAATCAGGAATGCCACTGCTATCGAAACTGCTATTTTCAAAAAGAAATGTTTTTTTACCTTTATACCGTTTAT
>Ga0224522_1000681_pt1 | contig 10551 bp, 4 predicted proteins | sample CFST25metaG_FD_182733 | JGI IMG/M metagenome (GOLD analysis project Ga0224522, IMG submission 182733) | Peat soil microbial communities from Stordalen Mire, Sweden - C.F.S.T25 | ecosystem: Environmental > Terrestrial > Soil > Wetlands > Peat | place: Sweden: Norrbotten County, Stordalen Mire...
GCTTACTGATCTGCTTCGCAATAAATGGGGATTTACCGGTATGGTAGCAACAGATTATACAGCCATCATGGAGTTGGTGAATCATGGTGTAGGCGATGAGCCAATGGTTGCTGAATTGGCAATAAAAGCGGGTGACGATATGGACATGGTGAGCGAATTTTATATTGATCAATTAAAAAAATTGGTTGAAAGTAAAAGAGTAGATGTGTCATATATCAATCAGGCTTGCAGGCGTGTGTTAGAAGCCAAATATAAATTGGGATTGTTTGAAGATCCATACAGAGGTATTAGTAACGAGCGTGCGGCAAAAGAGATAATGAGTGCTGATAAGTTAGAACTTGCTAAAGAAGCTGCACTAAAAAGCATGGTCTTACTTAAAAACGCCAATAATATCCTTCCGTTAAGCAGTACAGCAAAAATTGCTTTTATTGGTCCAATGATGAAAAACCAACGCGATCTGATTGGTACATGGGGTGGCGCAGGTGACTGGAAAAAAGCCTTGAGTTTATGGGATGTATTACAAACCCAATATCCTACAAACAACTTTGTTTATGCCAAAGGTGCTAATATACTTGAAGATACTGTTCTGCTTAGAAAATTAAACTGGTTTGGAGCCAGTGCTTCGCAAGATGCTAAATCACCGGATCAGTTAATAAGTGAGGCAGTGTCAACTGTTGATAAGGCCGATGTAATCGTTGCATTTTTAGGAGAATCTGCATCGATGACTGGTGAAGCATCTAGCAGAAGTGAACTATCCATTCCCGAAAATCAAAAGGCGTTGTTAAAAGCATTAAAAGCTACTGGTAAACCAATCATTTTATTATTACTGAATGGTCGTCCACTCACGCTTGCCTGGGAAAATGAAAATGTAAATGCTATTTTAGAAACATGGTGTGGAGGTACCCGCGCTGGTGATGCAATCGCAGATATATTATTTGGTAAATATAACCCATCCGGCAAATTAACCATGACCTTCCCTCGTAATGTAGGACAGATCCCTATTTATTACAATGCAAAAAACACAGGACGGCCCTTTGATGATAATCAAAAATTCACTTCTAAATATCTTGATATTCCCAATTCTCCGCTTTATCCATTTGGCTTTGGATTAAGTTACACCACATTTAGTTATAGCCCCATCAGCCTAAATAAAACGACGATTAATGCTTCTGACAAGCTAGAAGCAACGATTACGGTTACCAACACCGGTAAGTTTGATGGAGAAGAGACCGCCCAGCTATATATTCGCGATGCAGTAGGTTCTGTAACAAGGCCGGTGAAGGAGTTAAAAGGATTTCAAAAGGTGTTTTTAAAAGCAGGTGAATCTAAAACAATCACCTTTGCTCTAACTGCAAACGACCTTAAGTTTTATGATATCAATATGAAATATACTTATGAGCCGGGAGCCTTTAAGCTTTTCATAGGAACGAACTCTAATGATGTAAAAGAGGTTGATTTTAAATTAGCGCTTTAATTTAGAAGACATCTTATACCTTTTAAGGTTTTAATTTTTTTTAAAAGCCATCCTTGTAGCATCGTCTAATGAACAAGAATGGCTTTTTTTTAGACTAAATATACTCATTCCGATTCCACTTAGCGTAAAAAAGAATAGGAAAACGAGATCAGAGATAGTTAAAATCAATTTTTTTACTTTTTTTTAAAAAAAAGTAAATATTTTTTTAATCATCGCAAACGTTTGAAATAAGGGTTTAGGCTCTATATCCCTTTATTGTTAAGGGTTTCGGCAAATCGGTCATGTAAATTTCTTTATAAAATGTTATATATTTGACCACTGAAAGAATGAAACAAATCATTAAACCGCCACTTTCAAACATGCAACGTAAACCGCACTTATCTTTTTGGCAAATCTGGAACATGAGTTTCGGGTTTCTTGGTGTTCAAATAGGATATTCCCTTCAGAATGGGAATACCAGTCGTATTTTGTCAGCCCTGGGTGCCGATGTCCATCAGTTAAGTTATTTCTGGCTAGCTGCTCCGTTGGCTGGTTTGATTATTCAGCCGATAGTGGGGCTTTCGAGTGATAAAACATGGACACGTTTAGGACGACGTATTCCGTTTATTTTAGGTGGGGCTATTGTTTCAGCTATAGCCATGTTTTTCATGCCGAACTCTGAATTATTTGCATATCTGCTTCCTGCGATGTTCTTTGGTGGATTCATGCTCTTGTTCATGGACGCCTCCTTTAATGTGACCATGCAGCCTTTTAGGGCGCTTGTGGGCGATATGGTAGGAGAGGATCAACGTAATAAAGGATATTCAATTCAAAGCTTCCTGATTAATACCGGAGCTGTGGTCGGTTCATTGCTCCCATTTGTATTAACATGGTTGGGGGTTTCTAATGAACCATCACCTGGCGAAAAAGTAGCCCCTACAGTTATTTGGGCCTTCTATTTTGGGGGTGCAGCGTTATTAATAACCGTATTGTGGACCACTTTCTCAACCAAAGAGTATCCTCCTAAAGAGTACGAACAATATAATGATATTACAGCCGAAGAGAAAACCCATACTTCGTTTATCTCTTTGTTAAAAGATATTCCTGTCACCATGTGGCGTTTGGCTATTGTACAATTTTTCTCATGGTTTGCACTATTTATGATGTGGGTTTATACAACATCGGGCGTTTCTCAAAATGTATGGCATACACTGGCCAACGATTCCAAATCGTTAGCCTTTAATGAAGCCGGAAACTGGGTGGGCGTATTATTTGCCTGTTATAGTCTCTTCGCGGCACTCTTTTCATTGGTGATGGGAAATATTGCTACACGCTTTGGAAGAAAAACAACCTATATGGCTGCACTAATATTTGGTGGGTTAGGGTTGCTTTCAATGTTATTTATACACAATCAATACGGATTAATATTTTCAATGGTAGGTATTGGCGTAGCCTGGGCAGCCATATTGGCAATGCCTTATGCTATTCTATCTGCAGCTTTACCTGCAAGTAAGATGGGTGTGTATATGGGGATTTTCAATGCAACCATTACAGTGCCTCAAATTGCAGCAGGTGTATTGGGCGGTGTAATTCTCTCTTTGGTAGGCGGAAACGCAATTATGATGCTTGGCGTTGCCGGTGCATCAATGTTGATTGCAAGTTTAGCCGTGGTTTTTGTAAAAGAATACAAACAAAAAGAAATATAAAGATCGTAAGGGCTGATTTCATGGAGAAACGAAAGACGACTGAAGTGGTGTTCCGGCGTTAAGTAAATCTCCTAAATAATCAAATTACTGAATTCAAGGTTAATGAAAATTAAAGCATGCATTTTTGACCTGGACGGGGTCATTGTGGATACTGCAAAGTATCACTACCTGGCGTGGAATCGTCTTGCAAAAGATTTGGGTTTCGAGTTTTTACCCGAACACAACGAACGCTTAAAAGGGGTTAGCAGAGTACGATCGCTCGAAATATTGCTTGAAGTTGGAGGTTTAACCTTCTCTGAGGCAGAGAAAGAGCGTATGGCTACCCTGAAGAATGAGTGGTATCTCGAATTTATTCACAAAATGACCCCTGATGAAATTTTACCGGGTGTTCTAACTTTACTTTCTGAGTTAAGAAATGCCGGGATAAAAATAGCATTAGGGTCGGCCAGTAAAAATGCGCCGCTTATTCTACAGCAGGTAAAGATTACTCAATTCTTTGATGCTGTTATCGACGGGAATAAAGTTAGCAAGGCAAAACCTGATCCGGAGGTGTTTTTAAAAGCAGCACTAGAGCTGGGAGTAGATCCTTCTCTTTGTGTAGTTTTTGAAGATGCCGAAGCAGGGGTTGAAGCAGCTCTCAATGGCAACATGCGTTGCATTGGTGTTGGGTCGCCTGAGGTATTATTCAGAGCAAATCTGGTAATTCCTGGCTTTGAAAACTTCTCCCTTGTTTCCTTGGACGCGGTTTGTTAATACCAAAACTACAAACCCTTATGAATGAATATCTAAAGCACGACGAATGGAAGATTGTTGAAGAGGGATTTCACTCTGAGAAGACTCGTGCATCTGAAAGTATCTTCAGCCTCGGTAATGGAATGATGGGTCAACGGGCAAATTTTGAAGAGACTTACTCAGGCGAAACACTACAGGGTACCTATGTGGCCGGAATCTATTATCCTGATAAAACCAGGGTTGGATGGTGGAAGAATGGTTATCCCGAATATTTTGCTAAAGTACTCAATTCTGCTTTTTGGATCGGAATCAACGTTACTGTTGATGGTGAAGTACTTGATCTTGCTACTTGTAGTGTTCGCGATTTTCGTCGCGAATTAAACATGAAGAAGGGGCTTTTACTGCGTCAATTTATCGCAACACTTCCTAACGGGGTCGAACTTAAGGTTAGCGCTAAACGCTTCTTAAGTATCGTAAATCCTGAAATTGGCGCTATACAATATAGTATCACTTCGCTTAACAGAGATGTTAATATAGAGATGAATTCATATATTGATGGCGATGTAATTAATGAAGATTCTAACTACAACGAGAAGTTTTGGGACGAAGTGCAGAAAGAGAGCAATCCATTTGAAGGATTTCTGCAGATGAAGACTAAAAAACTCGACTTCCAGGTAGGCTGGCGTATGTTTTGTAGCCTGAAATCAGGGAACGACAATATCCAAACTGATTCTGTAGAGACTACTGAAGACGAAAAATATTTCGGTACTATCGTTTCGTTTAGTCTTGCAAAAGGTGTTGAAGCTTCACTTTATAAGTATGTGGCGGTGGTTTCTAATATGAATCACGCGTCGACAGATCTAAACAGTGCTTCCAAAACTGTTCTTACAGTTGCTGTAGAAAAAGGATATGATCAGCTTTTAGCCGAACATGTTGCTGCCTGGGCAAAAAAATGGGAACATGGTGATATCATTATTGAAGGTGATGTTGCTGCTCAGCAAGCTATTCGTTTCAATATCTTTCAACTCCATCAAACCTATTCGGGCGAAGATGATCGATTGAATATTGGACCGAAAGGTTTTACAGGTGAAAAATATGGTGGCTGTACCTACTGGGATACCGAAGCCTATTGTATACCATTTTATATGGTAACAGCCGGCAATGAGGTTGCGCGTAAATTATTGCTCTATCGATATAAACAACTCGATAAGGCAATTGAAAACGGGGCCAAGTTAGGCTTCACCAATGGTGCCGCCCTCTATCCTATGGTTACGATGAATGGCGAAGAGTGCCACAACGAATGGGAAATCACTTTTGAAGAGATTCACCGAAACGGGGCTATTGCTTATGCCATTTATAACTATGCACGCTATACCGGCGACTATACCTATATCAATGAGTACGGGTTGGAAGTTCTATTAGGTATTGCTCGTTTCTGGGCTCAACGGGTTTCGTTTTCAGAAACACGTCAGCAATATGTTATGCTGGGAGTTACCGGTCCGAACGAATATGAGAACAATGCCAATAACAACTGGTATACAAGTTACATTGCCCGTTGGTGTATGCAATATACCATGGAGCAGGTAGCCAGGGTGAAAGATGAGTTACCTGAAAAGTATGCCTCATTTGTAAGCCGTACACATTTAAACGAAGGACTTGAATTTACATTATGGAGCGATATCTGTAACCGGATCTTTCTTCCTGAAGACAAGAAAAAAGGAGTATTCCTGCAACAAGAGGGATACCTCGACAAAGAGCAGATTCTTGTAAAAGATCTCACTACCAGTCAGCGTCCTTTAAATCAAAAGTGGTCGTGGGATCGTATTCTACGTTCATGCTTTATCAAACAAGCTGATGTTTTACAGGGAATTTACTTCTTTGAAGACGATTTTGATCCGGATACAATCAAACGGAACTTCGATTTCTATGAAGCCCGTACGGTTCATGAGTCTTCACTCTCTCCTTGTGTTCATTCAATCCTTGCTGCTAAGATTGGCGACATCGATCAGGCCTATAGTATGTATCTCCGTACTGCTCGTTTAGATCTGGATGATTATAACCGAGAAGTTAAAGAGGGTCTGCATATAACAAGTATGGCCGGTACCTGGTTGTCAATTGTTGAAGGTTTTGGAGGTATGCGTGTCAAAAAAGATATGCTGAGCTTCAATCCTTTGATACCAAACACATGGAATGCATATTCGTTTAAGATCTGTTTCCGCGATAGGGTAATCCTGATTCGTGTAGAAAAAGATAAAGTGACTATTACTATTGAAGAGGGCAAATCACTTGATATCCTGGTTGCAGGAAAAAAATATCATTTGAAGAGCACTCCGCTGGTAGTAAAACTTTAATCTCAATTAGCAACTTAATGGCTCGTCCATTATGAATCTTATGATAACGCAATGCGTTATTTTATTCCTACAATAATTATCTTATTTGAATATTCAAAAAGGGAGGCGGAATTAAAGCCGCCTCCCTTTTGATTTAAAATCGTAAAATATGAAGAGATTTACGCTGCTTTGTCTTTTAATTTTATTTGTCATGAATGTTAGTGTGGGACAAATCCCTTCTACAATAGAACGAATTGAGCCAGCCAATTGGTGGGTTGGTATGAAAAATCCTGAAGTACAATTAATGGTGCATGGCAAAGATATTGCTGCATATACACCTTCAATAAAAGTAAATGGCGTTGTAATATCTAAAATAGAAAAGGTCGAAAATCCAAACTACCTTTTTGTAACGCTTAATATTTCATCAAAAGCCTCTGCCTGCAAGTTTAACATATCATTTAAAAAAGGCAATGACGTTTTGGTATATGCTTATGAGCTAAAAGAACGTAGAAAAAATTCTGCCCAAAGAAAGAGTTTTTCTGCACAAGACGTCATCTATCTGTTGATGCCAGACCGCTTTTCAAATGGAAATCCAGCTAACGATAATATTGAATCGTTGGGTGACAATGTTGACCGAAGTAAAGCCAATTCCAGACATGGTGGTGATATTGCAGGAATTGAAAATCATCTCGATTACTTTAAAGATTTAGGTGTTACAGCCTTATGGATTAATCCGGTGCTCGAAAATAAAATGAAGGTGTTGTCGTATCATGGATATGCAATAACCGACTTTTATAATGTAGATGCCCGCTTTGGTAATAACGAAGATTATGTTCGTCTATCGGCAAATGCACATGCTAAAGGGCTGAAAATGATTATGGATATGATCTTTAACCATTGTGGCACAGGTCATTTCTGGATGAACGATATGCCCGAAAAAGACTGGTTCCATCAGTGGCCCGAGTTTACCCGTTCTAATTTCAGATCTACTATTTTAAATGATCCATATGCAACCAAAGCTGATGCAGATCAGATGACCAATGGTTGGTTTGATACAGTAATGCCCGACTTTAATCAACAAAATAAGCATGTTGCAAACTATCTGATTCAAAATAGTATCTGGTGGGTTGAAACTGCCGATCTGGATGGAATCAGAATGGACACCTATCCATACAGCGACAAAGATTTTTTAGCCCGTTGGTGTAAAGATGTGCTTTATGAGTATCCCAATTTCAATATGGTTGGGGAGACCTGGACTTCAACAGCTCCTAATATCTCTTATTGGCAAGCCAATAGTAGATTAGGAAATGGATATAACTCTCATCTTCCTTCCGTAATGGATTTTCCATTGATGTATGCTATTAATCAGGCTTTTGATGAACCAGAAGGATGGGATACCGGATTAAACAAGATTTATGGTGCTCTAACACAAGATTTTGTCTATCCTGATCCAATGAACCTGCTGATCTTTGCCGATAACCACGACTTAAGCCGTTTTTACAAAGCAAAAGGAGATTCTTTGGATCGTTATAAATTGGCTATGACTTTTTTGTTAACTACCAGAGGAATTCCACAAATTTATTATGGTACAGAGATTTTAATGGCAGGCGATAAGTCGCAAGGCGATGGTCGCATCCGAAATGATTTCCCGGGAGGTTGGGCTGAAGATAAGGCTAACGCTTTTACAGCTGAAGGACGAATGAAAGCCCAGAACGAAGCATTTAACTTTATGAGCAATTTGCTTAAATGGCGTCAGCATTCAGATGCAATCGGTAAAGGAAAACTGATTCACTATGTGCCCGAAGATGGTGTTTATGTTTATGCCCGTTATACAGACAAAGAACGTGTTATCGTTGTTTTAAATAATAGCGCGCTTCCTAAGAATATCAAATTAGATCGTTATGCCGAGGTCTTTAAAGATGCAAAATCATTTTACGACGTTTTGAATAATAAGGATGTCACCCTCAATAAGCAGCTAAAGATCGCATCGCGTTCGGCAGTTGTTTTGATAGTAAAACCATAATTCGTTTTCAGCATTCACAATAAATAAGTAATTGTTTATGAAATCAATTCGTCTGTTACCAATTTTACTGCTCATCGCATTGATGGCATGTAATAATGAGAATCTTACAATCAAGACACCCGCGAAATCTGATATTAGTGGGTTAGCCTCTATTGTTACCATTGGAGTAAAGGGTGATGCCATTGATATGGCCGATTACTTTAATGAACCTAAATTGATTGATTCGGTTTCGGCAGTGCCTGGCTTTAAGTTTAGCTATGATGTTAAAACCGGAATGCTCAATACGACTCCTACAGGAACAGCCATATCCAGATTATTTGAGATCAAGGTATGGTCGAAAGGCTTCTCCTATTCATTGTTAGGGAAGAAAAGTGTAAAACAGGAAGTCGAAATATCATTCGATCCCCAAGGCAAAAGCTATAAGTCAGTTGCTGTTAAAGGACAAATGAATGAGTGGAATGTAAAAAAAGGTGTCATGGCCTTGGATAAAGGTCTCTGGAAAATCAAACTTGAAGTGGTTCCGGGATTGTATCAGTATGTATTTGTAGTGGATGGAAAAGAGATGCCCGATCCTGCCAATGCTGCAAAGGTTGATAATAACATGGGAGGCTTTAATTCACTTCTATCCATTAAAGGTGATGATCCACAAAAACAACCCTCATTAATAACGTTGAAGGCCAAAAAAGGAAAAGCTGAAATTGCAGTTACGAATACCCCTAAAGAAGTTTTTGTCTTTTGGCAGAATAATAGATTAGATCATCTTTTTGTGCGTCATGATGGAGAAAAGTTAAAGATCCTGATTCCTGAAAATGCAATCAAAATGGATCGTTCTTTCATCCGGGTCTGGGCTTACAATGAGTTTGGAATATCAAACGACCTGCTTATTCCTCTCGAAAAGGGAAAGGTAATGGTTGATGCTGCCGATATTAAACGTTCAGATAAAGAGGCTCAGATACTTTACTTTATGATGATCGACCGCTTTAATAATGGCGATACTAAAAATGATCATAAGGTAAACGACCCCGCAATTCTACCTAAAGCCAATTATTATGGAGGCGATGTCGTTGGAATCACGCAGAAGATAAAAGATGGTTTCTTTAAAGATCTGGGCGTAAATACCATCTGGTTATCTCCCATCACACAGAATCCATTGGGCGCATGGGGACAATATAACGATCCTAAAACCAAGTTCTCGGGGTATCATGGCTATTGGCCGTTAACTACGACCACTGTCGATTTCCGTTATGGTACATCTGCTGAGGTTAAAACCCTTTTGGATGAGGCACATAAACAAAATATGAATGTATTGCTCGATTATGTGGGTCACCATATTCATAAAGACAATGCCCTGTATAAACTGCATCCCGATTGGTTTACCTCATTGTATCTGCCTGATGGAACCATGAATACCGAACGTTGGGACGATCAGCGTTTAACTACATGGTTTGATACCTTTTTGCCTACTTTGGATAATTCCAAACCCGAAGTGGTAAACCCAATGACCGACTCTGCACTGTTCTGGGTAAAGAACTATTCATTTGATGGCTTCAGGCATGATGCTACCAAACATATCCCCGAACTATTCTGGCGTACATTAACACGCAAGATCAAAAAAGAGATTCCGGATAGAAGCATCTATCAGATTGGTGAAACCTATGGTAGTCCAGAACTGATTAGCCGTTATGTGAGCAGTGGAATGCTCGACGGACAGTTTGATTTTAATGTCTATGATGCTGCCACAGGAGCTATTGGAAAGAGTGATGGCGATTTCATTAACCTGAATAATACCTTAAATCAAAGTCTGGCATGGTATGGCAACCATAACATGATGGGATACATTACCGGTAATCAAGACCGTCCCCGCTTTATCTCTCTTGCGGGAGGTTCTCTCCGTTGGGATGAAGATGCTAAGAAAGCCGGATGGAATAGAGATATTACAATAGGTAACCCAACATCATATGATAAGTTGAAGCTTTTGCAGGGATTTATTTTCACCATACCCGGTATCCCAACTGTTTATTATGGTGATGAGATTGGTATGCCTGGTGGTAACGATCCCGATAACCGTAGGATGATGAAGTTTTCGGGGCTTACTTCGAACGAACTTTCGGTTAAAGCTAACGTGAAGAAGCTGGTCGAATTACGCCGTACATATCTTCCATTGGTTTATGGCGACTACTTGCCGCTGTTCAATGATAAAAAGTCATTGGCATTTTGTAGAACCTACTTTGGCAAGATTGCAGTTGTTGCTTTTAACGGATCCGATCTGGAAAAGAAGATCACCGTAAAACTGCCTAAGTATTATGA
>Ga0224522_1000686_pt1 | contig 10507 bp, 6 predicted proteins | sample CFST25metaG_FD_182733 | JGI IMG/M metagenome (GOLD analysis project Ga0224522, IMG submission 182733) | Peat soil microbial communities from Stordalen Mire, Sweden - C.F.S.T25 | ecosystem: Environmental > Terrestrial > Soil > Wetlands > Peat | place: Sweden: Norrbotten County, Stordalen Mire...
CATCCATATGCCTGTTATTTTTAAGATGTTTCATTAATTTTATCTGGCTACTCTTGTCTTTTGCTATAAATTGAACAGTTCCGTCACCCTGTGAGCCCACTCCCTTGCCGCCGAATGTAAACTCAGCAATAACCGGATCATTCAGCACACTGTGCAGCACAGGCGCCGTTAACTCCGCAGGGCAGGCAGGCGATACTTTCCTGTCAAAAAGTCTCTGAGCCTCTGTCATCAGCGCACCCAACCCCTGAGCATCGCCTTCTTCAATAAGCGCCTTAGCATGTGCAACAATTAAATGGTTATCTTTACCGAGCGCTTCATGAAGATCCCTGTCAAGATCCGTCTGCGGATACGGAAAACTTCTGTTCAAATCAGCCAATATTTTCACAGTATCCTTTTTTGCCATAAGATCCGCAAAAACGAAATAAAGTTCAGCCTTTAACACTATTCCTGCCGCTTCAAGATTGTTTCCGTCAAAAATCATATGAACAGGCCGAACACCGAAGGCACAAGCTTGATCTAAACGACCGCAGCGGGAAGGTGTCAGCTGTTCGCCGAAATAAGCAACCTGCATTTCTCCCTTGATGTTCATCTGCAGATTATATAAACGGTTAAAGGCTTTCGCGACCAGAACACAAATTGCGGCACTGGAGGATAGACCGCGCTTCATTGGAAGTGTTCTTTTTGTTATACAAACCTCCAGTCCGCCAACAGAATAGTTATCATAAACATAAGATGCAACGCCTGCAGCATATGAATAAAATCCTCCATCGCACGCTATCTGTTTAAGTCGGGAAGCGGACATCGGGCATTCCAGCCGCATATTTTCCTCTCCCTCTATTGTGGAACTCAGCACAAAGTTGTCGTTTCTGCTGACAGTCGCATAAATGCCCTGTTCAATACCGGTTACGATAGCTTCGCCTGGAACTATATCCGCATTAAAAGCACGCTGTGCTCCTGCCCAGTCGCTGTGCTCACCGAACAGACAAAGCCGCCCGGGGACAAAAATATCGAACTGCTGCTGTTTCATGTGCATTATTCCCCTCACCTGAATGTCCTTCGCCGATTCACCTCAACATTTAAAAATATTATATAGTTATATTTCATTGATATTATATTACAGTGCGGAACTTGTTGTCAACATTCACCGCAAACTCCGCTTTAATTTCCGCTTATATTAATCGCCGGGTTATAATACGCGTTTTGATTTTTCTTACATTTAATTGACATGCTCCCGCTATTGTTGTAAAATAATAAAAAAGTTTTGTCTTAAAAAAACAGATTGAATTATACTGTCCGAGTTGTGTATGCTCATCTGATTATGATTTCATTTTATATTTTGATGTCCTTTAGTTTGCAGCAAATTCCATATCAAATCGATGAAAGGCTGTGCTCAAAATGGCAAAAACCGACTCCGGAAGATCATCTTTAAAAGAGCGAATTTTACGATATGAGTATGAACTCATATTATTTGTTTTCCTCTTGTTAAGGTTTGTTTTTAAAAATATTTTAGGCTTTTCAAAGTATTTTACGCAGCAGACTATATTTGGTCTTTCCGACAAAGTGAATATTGCAATCGGATCAGTTGTACTGTTATGCGTATGTATTTTTTTGGCTATAGCGTTCGGACGCCTGATAAGAAGAAACGGTGCGGATTATGAGAAGCCGTTTTTAATTCTCGTTGCTTTATTTTTTGCTTGCCCTGCAACTCTTCCATTTTTATTTTCTGTCAAAACCGTCAGCGGAACGCTTTTGCTTTATCCGTTTGCTGTTTTTGTCCTTTCGATTTTTCTGACAGGCAAGCGATTCTTTAAATGGTTGTTGCCTTTTATTTGTGCTTTATATTTTATACCCGCTTTATACAGTTCGGAGATTTTTTTCATTGCTCTTCGAAAAGGAGCAATTTTGTATGTGCCTTTAATTCTTTTGTATATGTATTTAGATATGATGAAAAGTCAAATTGAGCCTGGCAGCAAACAGTCAAAGCTTATTAACAGGAAATCGGCTTCAAGTGTTTTGTTTCTTATCAGTGCACTTGTAAGCATCGGTTCATATATTTTCACTTTGACAAGCGGCAGATCGTATTATTTACCTTTCTTCAACAGCGAACAGCGGTTGGACGGCTATTTGGCTGTCTGCTTCTTAATCATTGCGCCAGCGCTGGCTGCACTTTGTGCGGTCCTGTATTTCGCAGTAAAAAACAAGTTCACAATGCGTATATTTGATGTTTTCTGGCGTGTTCCGATTTTACTTTTATTGCTTTCCAGAAGCAATTACTATGGTCTTTGGATTCCATTTTTACTGCTGTCCTTGTTTTTATTTATTTTCTACAGTTTCTGGCAAAAGAACTCTGCAATGCTTACATCTGTCCGCACTGTCGGAGATTATTGTATGGGACACAAATTTGTTTTTTATATCATCCTTATAGCAATGGCATCCTTATCAAATGTAACCTCGGCCTATCTTTCCGGTACCTTTCAAAGTATATTTGAAAGGCTTCCATATTAAGTTTTCCCTGTTTCTGTTCGAGGTGAAGGGGGTATAGGCAGTGAACTCAAAAAATACTCATTCGTTATTGAAAAAAAACAATTTAAGTTCACCGCTCATCACAAAAAGTCCGTTGCAAGAACGCTATGAAATTGTTATTTTCTTATTTCTTTTCTTTGAATTCATCTTTATGATATCCGAGAAACATCTTGATAGATTTGTTCTTACACATTATGCGATTACTTATGAGTTCGGATTAATACCCCGGGCGTTTATCGGTTCTTTAATTTCATTTTTCGCAAATAAAATAACATCTCATGCAGTATATATCATGAGTATAATTTCCTTCATTATTTTAATTTTCCAAATTTCGCTTGTGCTTGGAAGATTGATCAGAAAAAGCGATCCGGATATTAAGCTATCCATAAAGATATTTATTCTTCTTTTTCTGGCGTCACCCTTGTCCGTAACATATTTGCTTGGAGGCTATTTTGCCAGGTTGGATATGTACTGGCTCATTATCACGTTATTTTCGCTTTTTTTGCTGAAAAGACGCATTTTAAGATGGACAGTTCCTCTGTTAGGCGCTGTTGCTATCATGATTCACGAAGGATATCTGTTTACTTACATGCCGGCTTTGCTCATTCCGATGTTTTATGAGATTTATAAAAGTAAATATTCTAAGAAATCCATCATGATTTTCGGGTTAAGCTGTACTTCAATGCTATTAATCTTATTATTTTTAATGTTTGCACAAAAGAATCTCCCTTTTGCAAATGCTGCCGATTTCGTAAAACAAATAGCAAAAAATGTAGAATTCCATCCTGAACAAGAGATGATTTATTGTGAGTATTACTGCCCCTTCCCGCAGTGGACAATTCATGTGGTTTTTCCGTTACTGGCCTACACCGCACTTCCGGTTGGCCTTACACTGTTTGCCTTCAGTATCCCGCTGATAATGATTTTCGGTTATATATGGAAACAGTGCTTTAGAGAAACAGAAAACAAATTTTTAAAATTTATTTTTTTCTTGTGCGCCTCGGCACCTTCTCTTTTTATTTTGGCAGCCATTTTGGGAACAGATTGGGATAGATGGTGGGCAGCCGTTATCAACAATCAGTTTATAATCGTCTTTTATTTTATCTTTTCAAAAGAGAAAGCAGTGATTGATTCGGTACAAAAAGTCGGCAACTATTTTAAAGAACATTTATTATTGCTGCTGTTAATAATGATTTTTTCTAATTCTCTGACATTTTCAAAAGCTTCAACATTAGTACTTAGCATAGCATATCAAAATTCAAAAGCGTTTGAGGCTCTAATGAGATATGTTGCATAAAGGCTTTAACCTTGCATGAACCGAAAGGAATGATTTTTAATAAAAAGCGACTTGGTAACAAACATTGAATTATTCTTGTCTTCAATAAAGAACAGGGCTCCGGTAGAGTTGGCTGCCGGATATTTCGATAAAGACGGAATTGACAGCAACATATTTAATATTCTTATCAAAACATCTCAGAACCTTCCGCTTGAAGAACAAATGCGAATATACAGTTACGCTTCATGTGCCGCGACAGGAGAAATGCGGGAACTGTTGGAGAAAAAAAGCTTTTCTTGTGTACGTGAAATGGTAAAAGAAGGAATTATCGTTGATTGTTCATCTGGCATCATACCAATCGTAAAAAAAGAAAAAATCCAGCTTAGTCTACCACTTCGTATTAATTGGTGCGGAGGATGGACTGATACTCCGCCTTATTGCCTTGAAAATGGCGGTGCTGTCGTCAATGCCGCAGTAAAAATAAACAACTTGCTGCCGGTTCAGGTCCGAATAGAAAAGCTCCGTGAACCAAAGGTTATTCTCGAATATTTTGATTCGGGCAACCGCGCAGAGTTTTATGAAGCAAGCGAGCTTTCAGACTTAACAAACCCCCTTGAGCCGTTTCCTCTGTTGAAATCCGCTCTTATTGCCTGTGGAATTGTTGCTATGCCTGGCGAAAAATCAAAAGAAAACTTGTTTGATAAGCTTGACGGCGGCATATATATTTCCGCAGGTGTTGTCGGCATTCCAAAAGGTTCAGGCCTCGGTACAAGCAGTATTTTGTTAGCAGCTTGCATTATTGGAATATTTGATTATATCGGCCAAGAAGCTTCTGACGCGGAGATATGCAGACGTGTTCTTTTTGCCGAACAGCTTATGGGTACCGGAGGCGGCTGGCAAGACCAGGCCGGTGGAATGAAGAACGGAATAAAACTTATTTCTTCGGAACGCGGGCTCAGACAGGAAGTAGTCAGTACAAATATTAATGTCCCTAAAGAGTTTTTTGATGAAATTAATGAGCGGTTTTGCCTTGTATACAGCGGAAAGCGCAGGCTAGGCAGGACTATTCTAAGAGAAATAATGGGCGGCTATATTCAATCCAATCCTTTATTTATTGTTACGCTAAAAGAGACATATTCTCTTGCAGGTGAAATGAAAAGGAATATTGAATCCGGCAATATTAATGACTTTATAGCAAATCTCAACAGACAGATGGAACTTACAAAGACACTTGATACGGGATTTACCAACGAGCAACTGGACCGGATTTTTGATGCGTGTTCCGACATGACAGCCGGTAAAATGATGTGCGGAGCCGGCGGCGGTGGTTTTATTCAGATTATTCTTAAAGAGGGATACTCAAAACAAGATCTGAGTGAATGTCTCAAGGCATCCTTTCCTCAGCAGGGTATTGATGTCTGGATGTGTGACTTTATTTAAAATTGAACCTATAAATAAAATTTTAACAGCGCAAAATTGTCTGATCTCTTTTCTAAATCATTATTAATTAAAAATCAGAATTACATTTTATTTCTGACAAATTATAGATCTTACTAATTTACAACAGCTTGTCAAAATTTGCTTTGGGTGATTATCTGTTGCAATCATTTCTTCGCTGTTTACAAAAGATAATGATAAAATGAATATATTTTATAAACCATTTTGAGAGGATCGGGTTCTGATGTCGGTATTTGTTTCTGTTTCAATTATTATTCCTGTAATAAATGAAACTTATCTTCTTCAGCAGACTGTTGATATTGTAGCTAATACCTGTAATAAGAGTGATCTCGCCGAAATCATACTTGTTGTTTGTGACAAAACGACGCCGGATTGTATCAAGTATATAAATGAAACCAAAGAAAAATACAATTCATATCCTATTGATATTTATTTTCAAAAAGAACCATATATCGGTGCAGCCTACAAAGAACCGTTTATGTTCGCAACGGGAAGTCATATTATTATTATGTCAGCTGATTTGGAAACAGATCCATATCAAGTAAAAGATTTTATCGAAGCGCAAAAAAAATATCCAAATGCTGTTATTTTTGCATCAAGATGGATAAAAGGCGGAGGATTTACCGGTTATAATCGGGTAAAACTGGTTTGTAATTTCATATTCAACAGAATGCTTTCAGTTTTATATCTTTCGAGTCTTTCGGATATGACTTACGGCTATAAATCATTTCCTGCCACCCTAGTCAAGGCAATTAACTGGACAGAAACAAAACACCCTATTTTTTTGGAAATGGCTTTAAAACCCTTGCGTCTCGGAGTTGAAACACATGAAATTCCCAGCAAATGGAGAGTCCGCACAGAAGGCGAGTCCCAAAATTCCTTTTTTAAGAATTTTAAATATTTCAAGGTGGCTTTTTTATGCAGATTTATCAGCAGAAAAAAAATTGTTAAACCGGGAACATCCATTATTTAGTAAGCATTATGTTCATCCATCCCGGCAATCTTTCAAACAAAAGTTCTTAGTTCTTTACAGATCGGAGAAAAATGAAACTTGACACAAAAAATTTAAAAAATGTGTATATGATTCAAATTAACACCGAATATGCCGGTTCAGTTTACCTTCCCTATGCTGTCGGTTCAATTGCGGCTTATGCATGGTCAAACGATACTGTTAAAGGGAATTATTGTCTGAAACCTTTCATTTATCGCAAAGAAGATATTGAATATTTGTTGACGCTCATTGAATCACCTTACATTGCAGCTTTTTCTGGATACATTTGGAATTTTGAATTTAGTAAGGCGTTTGCAGAGAAATTGAAGAATAAATATCCCGATTGCATTGTCATTTTTGGCGGACACAGTACGCCCGGCACAAAATCATTTCTTGATGAGCATAATTATATTGACTTTCTGATCATGGGAGAAGGTGAAAAGCCCTTTACGGATCTTCTTTGTGCGCTGTCGAAAAAAGGCGATTTGAAAGAGGTTTCGAATATAATATACAGAAACCCGACCGGAAAAGCTGTAAGCAGCAAAGAATGCATCATTACCGACATTAATTTCCCTTCCCCTTACACTGAAGGATACTTTGATGAAATCATCAAGAATGACAAAGAAACTAAATTTTCTGCGATTATTGAAACAAACCGCGGATGTCCTTATTGCTGTTCTTATTGTGATTGGGGTGTTCTTAATGAAAAGGTCAGATTGTTTCCGCTTGAAAAGGTGTTAGCAGAGATTGACTGGTTGTGTTTGCATAATATAGAATACCTGTATTTTGCTGATGCCAACTTTGGTATGTTTGAAAGGGACCTCGGTTTTGCAAAAAAAATCGCTGCAGCGAATTCAATTTACGGATACCCGCAAAAGTTTTTCGTAAATTATACAAAAAACAGCAATTTGAGAGTTTTTGAAATAAATAATCTTCTAAACAAATACAGTCTAAGCAAAGGGGCAACCCTTTCTTTTCAGAGCTTATCGCCAAAGGTACTGAAAACAATCAGGCGTACAAATATGAATTTTAAACATTTCAGCGAACTTATGATTCTTTATAATTCAAACAATATTATGACATATTCCGAACTGATACTCGGACTCCCTGAAGAAACATACGACAGCTTCGCAATGGCTCTCGGAAAACTGCTTGAAGCCGGTCAGCACACTTCAATCATTGTCGTCAAATGCCATTGTCTGGTTAATTCAGAAATGGGTAATCCGGAATATATGAAAAAACACAAAATAAAGGTCGTCCAAGCTCCGTTAAATAATGCGCATTGTATTCCTCAACAAAATGAAAGCATTGTAGAATATTCACAGGTAGTGATTTCAACCTCAACAATGAGCAGAAGCATGTGGGTACACACAGAACTTCTGTCTTTATGCGTTCAGTGCTACCATAGCTTGGGTTTGTTACAGTATTTTGCCATATATCTCTACACTGAAAACGGCATAAAGTATGAAGACTTTTACAGTCATCTTATTAACTGGCTTCAAAGAAATCCAAACACTTTAAGCGGAGGAATCTTCTCCTATATAAGTAAAGAAGTTAAAAATGCATCCGTCGGACGTGGTTCCTGGTTTTATTTTAATGAACTTTTTGGTAAAATTACATGGCCTTTTGAGGAAGGGATGTATCTTGAAATAGTATATCAAATTGAAAAGTTTTACTCTGAAATTATTGACTTTCTTATGCAATTTGAAATAGAGCAACCGCTTTTTCATGAATTGATTAACTATCAAAAAGCGATGATCAAACTCCCAAACAAAACTGATTTTGAATTCAGGTTCGGGTATGATTTTTATAAATATTTTAATGATATTTTTATCGGGAACAAGCAGAAACTGAATCCTGTCAACAATATAATTAAAATTAGAGACAAACATGTTTATGAAAACTGGGATAAATACGCCAAGGAAGTTGTTTGGTACGGACGCCGCGGCGGAAAGTTTTTTTTCGCTGATATAGAACAGAACTATTTATAAGCAGCAACCATGATCTGCTCCGGTTATTGATGAATAAACGTTTTAATAACAGGATATAACAATTCTAAAATTGCAACAATTACAAAATATTTTTCAATCTCGCGAATACATGCAGAAATTTGAAATAAGTAAAACCCCGAATAATCATGCCGCCTTCATTAGATTAAGAAGATTTGATATTTATCGATATTTCCTTTACAATATATAACCAACGACCGTAGAGGAGGCAATATAGTTGACATTGAAAAGCAATCGTTCGCCGTTATGCACAAACTTGATACCGTCAGAAACAAAATACAGTATTTTAATTTATATTTTCTTCCTTTGTAGGTTTTTTATCTTTGCAAAAAACAGAGCTGTGGTCTTTTCTCCTGCTGTATCGGTATATTATGTTCTTTCATATAAGATGGGTTTTATTCCGCGTGCTTTTATTGGATCGATTATTGCATTATTCACTGACTATCTCACTAATAATGCTTTAAGGATTATCATCTCGGTAGTCACTCTGTTGTTGCTTGCAATGATATCATTTATGCTTGGAAAAGCTATCGGTAAATCCGAACCCGAAATGAAGCCGGCTGTTTTACTCTTTATTTTACTTCTTCTTACCGCCCCGCTTTCTCATACATATTTGGTTGAGAGACATTTCGGGCGTTTGGACACTTTCCTTCTTTTTTTCACCTTAGCCGCGCTCACATGTTTAAGAAAGCCTTTTATAAGATGGTTTGTCCCTATTTTGTGTTTTGCAGCTGTAGCTACTCATCCCGGCTATATGGTAACCTATATGCCCGCACTTGCTATACCGCTGTTATATGAGGTTTACCAAAGTAATTATTCCAAAAAAAGCATCATACTTTTTTCTTCCTGTTGTTTGATTCTTATTTCATTTTTTATATATTTCCAGTTTCTTTCTCCTCAGGTCAATTTCGCAAATGCAGAAGCATTTGGGGCATATCTTTCAAAGCACACAGATATGAAAGTTTCAAATCCCGTACTTTATCTTGAATATTTCAGTCCGCATTTAAATCATCTTACAAATCCCAACTCTTATACCGAATTGGAACTTCCGATAGCAAAAAGCATTGCGTTGCCGGTAATTCTTGCTTTTCTCTCCTTCACTTTTCCTTTAATAATAATCTTTTTATCGGTTTGGAAGGCAAGTATCCGCAATGCCGGCAACCGGTTTTTAAAGTTCATTTTCGTTTTGTGCGCGCTTTCGCCCCTTGTTTTTATCCTTGCAGCTCTTTTTGCCCATGACTGGGACAGGTGGTGGGCCGCAGCCATTAATTGCCAATTCATATTAATTTTCTACTTTATTATTTCTAAAGAAAAGCCAATAATCGATTCTTTGAAAAAAATATGGGACTTTTTTGATAAACATACGTTTATTTTATTATGTATCCTGACATTTTCAAGTTTGTTGATGCTTTCAAATATATGCTCATTTTCTCTAGATGTTCTCGATAAAAATATTTGGCTAAACTTTTTTGCCAGGGTCCTGCCGCATTTCGATTATTCGTTATAATTTCAGCTTTATTTACTTCTGCTGAAGTAATCTGTATCCACACGGAATAGAATGATTCAATTAATCCTTAATAATATTTGAAGCAGAAATCCGCGGAAAGGCGAATATTTTAGTGAAACTCAATATGAACAAACTAAATAAAACAGAATATCAGCGGATAGGTTATTATGAACTTGCGATATTTGCCTTTCTGCTTTTTGAATTTCTGTTTTTAACCTATAACAAGGTAGGCGATTCAAACACCAGAACCGCATACCTTCTTTCCTATGAATTCGGATTCCATTCACAGTCATTAATCGGCTCTGTTATTTATCTGTTTACAGACAAAATAACAAGCCGTCTGATCTATTTAATAGCAATAGCAGCGTTCCTGATTTTAGCTTTTCAGATTTCAATTCTGCTTGGGTGTTTAATTCGCACAAGCCCGCAGTCTATGAGATCATCTGTAATAATTTTTGCAGTGTTGTTTTTGGCATCGCCCTTGTCCGTAACATATTTGCTAGGCATGCATACGGAGCGTCTTGATGTTTATTGGATATTTATTACACTGCTGGCAACTGTTTTTTTAAAAAGACCTGTTTTACGATGGCTGATTCCAATCCTGTGCGCCATCGCTGTTTCAGTACATCAGGGTTATATGAGCACCTATATGCCCGCCTTGGCAATTTTACTGCTGTACGAGGTATATAGAAGCAAATATTCCGTAAAAAGCATAGCTGTTTTCATTTTAAGTTGTATTATAA
>Ga0224522_1000688_pt1 | contig 10494 bp, 9 predicted proteins | sample CFST25metaG_FD_182733 | JGI IMG/M metagenome (GOLD analysis project Ga0224522, IMG submission 182733) | Peat soil microbial communities from Stordalen Mire, Sweden - C.F.S.T25 | ecosystem: Environmental > Terrestrial > Soil > Wetlands > Peat | place: Sweden: Norrbotten County, Stordalen Mire...
ATTTAGACCTCACCAATATTTGCAAGTCATTCAATAACGTCGTAGCTGTGAAGGATTTTACTTTGCCGATCGAAAAAGGCCAACTTGTCTCTTTTCTGGGTCCTTCAGGCTGCGGTAAGACAACCACACTGCGTATGATCGCCGGTTTCGAGATTCCTGATTCCGGAACCATTCTATTGGATGGCGAGGATATCTCTACCGTTGCACCGAATAAACGCGGCATTGGCATGGTCTTTCAGGCGTATGCGCTCTTCCCGAACATGACCATCCGTGAAAATGTAAAATTTGGTTTACGGATGGCACATAAAGCAAAACCCTATATCGAGAAAAAGGTGGACGAGGTATTGGAACTGGTCCGTCTTTCCAATACTGCCAAACGCTATCCACATCAGCTTTCAGGCGGACAGCAGCAACGCATTGCACTAGCGCGCGCGCTTGCGATTGAACCACGGGTCCTTTTACTGGATGAACCACTTTCCGCATTGGATGCCGAGGTACGTGTAGCTTTACGCGGAGAGATCCGCCGTATTCAAACCGAATTGGGCATTACTACCGTTTACGTTACCCACGACCAGGAAGAAGCTCTGTCCATCTCAGACCGGGTGGTTGTGATGAACGCAGGATTGATGGAGCAGATCGGCACCGCTCAGGAAATTTATCGCAACCCGCACACAAGGTTTGTAGCCACATTTATCGGCACGGCCAATGAGTTTCATGGCGATGTAACCGGTGAAAAGACCGCTCAGTGCGACGGGATGACGATCATCAGTGAAAGAATGAAGAGCTTTGCCAAAGGCAGCCGCGTGGTGGTGTTGGTGCGGCCTGAAAATGTTGAGGTCTTTGAAACCCCGCCGGCGGATAAGGCGATTAACCAGGTGGAAGGCTTAATCGAAACCTTGACTTTCCATGGTGCCATTACCCGTCTTGGAATCAGTGCCAGCGGACGCCATATCACGGCCGATGTAAACCTGACAGGTAGATCGATGCTCTCGCACCATCAAAAAGTGTGGGTGAGCTTCCGTCCTGAGTATTGCCAGGTCATGTCTGAATAAGGATTTTTACAGAAATGTATTTTATCAACGGACACGAGATCGTTTTAGACCAACAGGAGAAATTAGCAGCCTGGGCCAGCCCGGACAAAGTTGTTCGCCTGGCTATGAATTTTATTAAGAATTGTCCGTTGGACAAGGTGAACCATTTACCCTGGTATTTACAGTACTCCTGTTTTTGGACCGATCCGCTACGCCCGACTGTTTGGCCGGATAACCCCGCTGGGAAGTTTGCGTGGGCAGTAACTACTTTGCTTAAGTATTACCCCTACTCAGGGGATGAATGTTTCATAGATATAACCCGGGTGATGCTCGATAAATTGCTGGAATTTGCGGTACCTGCAGAGAACGATTGGGCGGGAGCCCTGTATTCCTCGGCAGAACCCGGCACCGCTGATTACAGCGGAGCCCGCGCTGACGGCGTGTTTGCCACCGAACCTGATAAGGTAGCCCAGGTGGGACGCGCCCTCGTTGATTTTTACGAAATCAGCGGTGATGAAAAATATTTAATCGATGGGCAGGCTTGCGCGGACGTTTTAGTACGGCATTTGCGCCAGGGCGACGCTAATCATTCACCGGTTCCTTTCCGCGTGGATGTGCGCGATGGACGCATCATTGAAGAGTACACCTCCGACATGATCCCGCTGGTGCGCCTGTTTGCAGAGTTAGAACGACTGGGAGTCGGAAATTATCGGAGGGCTAAAGAACAGGTGATGGATTGGATCTATCGTTACCCCATGCAGAACGACGTTTGGAAGGGTTATTTTGAAGACATCCGACTTGACCCTGATAATGGCAACCGTGATCAATTGAACCCAATGGAGACTGCGCGATATCTGCTCGGCGAGCAGCCGGGTGAGCACGACTGGCGCAATTCTGTACCGCGCCTCATCGAATGGGTTCGGCAGACATTTGTAAGAGAGTCCTTCTTTGCAGCGGAACCCGTCCACGAGCAAAAGTATTGTTTCTTCGTTATGGGAAGCCACACCGCGCGTTACGCATCTTTATGCGCTCAATGGTCGCAGGTCAGCGGAGACGTTGTTTATCGTGAACGCGCCATCCGCACTCTCAACTGGGCAGGATACATGGCTTCCGAAGGTGGCATTGTTACCGTGGGCGTAGATCGACCGGATTATTTCAATCAGTGCTGGTTCACGGACAGCTATTTCGACTATGTGCCGCACTTCATTGATTGTATGGCAGCCATCCCGGCGCTGGCACCGGCAGATTCAGATCACTTGCTTTCATCATCCACGGTGGTCAAGCATATTGAGTACCACCCCGGGAACATTCGATACAAAACATTCGATCGATCTGGAGAACAGATCTTGCGGTTGACCTTTGAACCAACCATGATCAAAAACGGCGCCTCGGAATTAAAGAGGCTTGAAGCAAACACTGAAAATCCAGGCTGGACCTTTGAGCCAAATGAAAAAGTGCTTAAGATCCACCACCAGGAGGTAGATATCGAGGTTTTTGGAAATAAACAGTTTTCTACAAATTAGGTTGAATTACCCTGACGAGTGTTGTTAAGGGCATATCAAATTCATTGCACGTCCATTCTGAAGGAGGAGAAAATGTCTCGTAAGTTGTTCGTACTGGTAAGTGTATTGCTTGTGCTTTCGATGTCGCTGGCAGCTTGTGCCAAGGCGACCCCGACTGCCGCACCGGCAACCGCGGCACCAACAGCGGCTCCAACAGCCGCACCAATAGTCGCACCAACCGCAGCTCCTACTGTAGATGCGATGGCTGCTTTGATCACTGCAGCTAAAGCTGAAGGAAAACTGGTTTCTTACGGTTTACCCGATTCATGGGTGAACTACGGCGGAATGTGGAAGATCATGTCGGACAAATATGGCATTACCCACGTTGATACCGATATGTCGAGTGGAGAGATCCTGGCAGCATTAAGAGCCGAAGCTACTTCTCCAGTTGCTGATATCACCGACCTTGGTTTCAACTTTGCCAAAGTAGTTAACGACGAGAAATTTTCACAGCCCTATAAGAATGCTTATTGGGCTGAGATTCCTGATTACGCCAAAGATCCAGATGGCCGCTGGTCAGCAGCCTACTGGGGTGCTATTGCTTTCCTCGTCAACAAAGACAAGGTAACCAATGTTCCTCAATCTTGGACAGATCTACTGAAACCTGAATACAAAGATACCATTTGCATGAAAGATCCCCGAGAATCTGCCACAGCGAATATGGTTGTGTTGGCAGCTGCATTCGCACACGGCGGCGATGAAACCAATCCGCAGCCTGGTTTGGATTACTTCAAACAATTGAGTGATGCAGGCAATTTGCGTGCATTAGCTCCAAGTGCTGATAATATTCAGAAGGGTGAATGCCCCATCTCGTTATTCTGGGATTTCGATGCTCTTGCTGATAAGTACAGTTTTAACATGAACCTGGATGTCGTCATCCCCAGCGATGGTACTGTAGCCGGTTTGTATATCCAGTTCGTTACCGTTGGCGCTCCGCATGCAAATGCCGCCAAATTGATGTTAGAGACCGAGTACTCCGATGAAGGCCAATTGGCTTATGCACAGGGCTTTGTTCATCCCATCCGCACCAGCGTAAAGCTCCCCGCTGATCTGCTGGCGAAATTCCCACCCGATTCTGCTTACGCAGGCGTCAAATTCCCCAAGGACTATGTAGCCCTTGACGCTGCTGCCACCACTATCTCCACCGGTTGGAATCAGATCGCGCAATAAGTAAAATCTATATCAATACCGGGGCAGGTTATTCCTGCCCCGGAAGAACTAAAAAAAAGGGATAGCAAGATCTTCAGAAAAATGCAATCATTAATTATTATTTTAGGCTTGAGAATATGCCAAGTACCGGAGAAAAATTCCGGGAGAGAAAATGGTAATTGAAATAGTAAACAAAGTACCAGACATTGTAACTAAGAAATTAGGATTGGACTAAAATGACTTTTCTTCTGGCTCTTGATATAGGTACAACCTCAGTAAAAGCAGGTTTGTTTCAGCAGGATGGACGCTGTTTAGCGACTGCTCTGCAGGAATATGCCCTCCTCTCCAACTCACCAGAAAAGGTGGAGTTGGAACCCAATACCTACTGGAGTGCAGCTTGCACGACTATTCGCCAGGTGGTAGGACAGGCTAATGTAAACCCTGTAGATGTCAGAGGATTAGCCGTATCAAGCCAGGGTGAAACGATTATTGTATTGGACGCAGAAGGCAATCCGCTGCGTAATGCATTGGTGTGGTTAGATAATCGCGCGGTTCAGCAAGCTGAGAAGTTGAAAAAAGAATTGGGCGACAATGTTTACGAGCGAACCGGTATTCCTGATGTGATAGCCACCTGGCCGGCTTGTAAGATCTTATGGATCAAGGAAAACGAACCACAGATCTTCGCTAAAGCAGCGAAATTTGTGCTGGTTCAGGATTTTCTTGTACAACGCATGTGTGGTCATTTCGTGACGGATGGCTCGATCAGCTGCACAACATTGTTCTACGACATCATCACGCACGATTGGTGGCCCAAAGCCTTGAAGGTTGTTGGTATTGATGCAGCCAAACTGCCGAATTTATTACCGGTGGGGGCTACGGCTGGAAACCTGACACCTTCTGCTGCAGCGGAACTAGGTTTGACGATTCAAACGAAAGTTGTGCTGGGTGGAATGGATCAGGCGGTGGGTGCAATTGGAGCGGGAAACATTGGTATTGGTGTTATTTCCGAAACCACCGGTGCAGCATTAGCCATACAAGCCAGTATTCACGAGCCAATGATCGATAAGACAAAGCAAACGCCTGTTTATGTTCACAGCGTTCTTAACGAATATCTGTTTGTACCGGTGTGTCCGACCGCGGGTATGGCTTTCAAGTGGTTCAAAGATCAATTTGGGGGTGAGGAATCAGCACGGGCTGAACGTGAACATACCAGTGCATATGAATTGCTTGACCATTTGGCTGAAACTGTTCCACCCGGAAGTGATGGGCTAATAATGTTACCGCACCTGATGGGGGCGTTCAGCCCCGAGAGTAACCCGGCGGCTAGAGGCGTTTTCAGCGGTTTTACGTTGCATCACGGACGCGGTCATTTTGTACGAGCCATCCAGGAAGGGGTAGCTTTTATGCTACGGCGTAACCTGGAATTGATCGAAAAATCGGGTGTTGAGATCAAGGAGGTCCGTACCACTGGTGGGGGTTCGCGTGGAAAACTGTGGAACCAGATCAAAGCTGATGTATGTAATCGCCCGTTTGTTACATTAGAAAATGAAGACACTGCACTGATTGGCGATGCCATCCTTGCAGGGGTAGCCTGTGGAACTTTTGGCTCGGTAACGGATGGGGTAGAAGTAATGGTTCGTTTACATGAAAAGATTTTGCCCGGTGCGAATGTTGATGTTTATGAAAAAGCATATCAGCGTTACTGTGAGTTAGACAGCAGACTGGCTAATTATTTTAGACAAAATTATTGATGAAAACCGGTCCTTTAAGGAGAAAATGATGAGACCAAAAATTGGTGTACTGGTGATGGCTTTACTGGAAGATGATTACAACAAAACAGCGCATGTGCGTCCGATGGCGCAAAAAGCAGCTGATCGCATCGGTGCAATTCTGGGCGAATGTGCAGAGGCTGTCTGCCCTAAGCTGGTGGAAAATGAAGAACAAGCCGAAGCTGCTGCAACCATGTTCAATGGAGCCGGAGTAGACTTAATTGTGGCCGTCGAAGTAGCCTACACCAAGGGAATCGTACCTACACGTTGCTTTCTGAACACGACTGCCCCTGTTTTGGTTTGGAATACACAACAGATCGAATTCTTACCAGAAGATGCTGATTTTGACTTGATCATGGTCAATTCTGGAATGTGCGGTGTACCCGAAATGACCTCAGCATTGCAGCGCATCGGGCGAAAGTTTTGGATGGTCAGTTCGCATATTGATGATCCTAAGGGACGTGCAAAATTAGCCGAATATATCCAGATTGCTGGTGTCATACATCGGTTGAAAAATTCACGTATCGCCATCGCTGGACATGCGTTTGAGGGTATGACCGACCTTATGGTCGATCAATTAAGCCTGCGTCAATTTGTTGGTCCCGTGTGTTGGCCGGTGGAACCTGAAAAGGTCGCCCAGACCATGGTGGAGCTTCCCCAGGCTGAAGTAGATAGACTGGTCAAGAGTGAAAGCGCACGTTATAAAGTGGATATGGAAGCTGCACAATTCGAGCGGTCTTGCCGCTTGGCGCTGGCGCTGGAAAAGGTAATGCGAGATGGAAAATTCGATGCTCTGGCATCCTTCGACCAGGTCTGGTTGCCTGACCCGCGAGTGGGAATCATTCCCTCTTATGGCACTGGACGACTTTGTGAAGTGGGTATTCCTGCGGCACCTGAAGCTGATATTACGACTCTCACCGCGATGCTCATTTTACAAGAACTGACCGGTCAGGCAACACTACTGGAGAATTATGTGATCGATTTCAAGCAAAGCTGCATGATGCTTTCTCATGATGGTCACGGTAATCCAGCAATGGCGGCAAAACCAGCAGATGTAAGCATTAAACACAGCATCTATTATGAAGGCGTGAATGGTTTTGGTGCCGGGTTTGAATTCGCATACGCGCCCGGTCCTGTCACTAACCTGGCTTTGGTTTCGATGGGTGGATCGAAATGGCGACTGATTGTTTCGGAAGGCGAGTCAATCGAAATCAAGCCGCGCCCTGTTTCTGCACCACAGATGCTATTTAAGCCCGCAAAGCTTTGCATCGAGGACTGGTGTGATGCCTGGTGTAAAGCCGGTTCGCCACATCACATGGCCCTGGCTTATGGTCACCTGGCCGGGAAGTTAAGATTATTGGCTGAAATGGCGGACTTGGAATACTTCGAAGTTTAGTGCACAAATAACATCATGGCGCTGGTAAAATGTGTGATGTTTTATTAGGTTTCTATCTAAGATCACATATAAATCAGGCGGTTTGAATATAGAAATCATTTGGTGAATTGGAGCAATAAGGGAAGAAGGACAAGATGAACAACTTCTCGAACCTGGATTATGCGAATCAAGAAGATAGGGGCGATTCTTTAAGTGCAACTGAACGCCGTTCTATGATCGCACAGATGGTACTAGAAAAAGGCAAGGTGTTGCTTACCGACCTTGTTGCCCAATTCGCCATTACCGAAACCTCGATACGCCGCGACCTAGTCATCTTGGAAACGCAGGGCCAGCTCAAGCGTTTCCACGGTGGAGCCATCGCTATCTCGGGCAATTCCCGAGCTGAATCTTATAGTGAAAAAATGCAGTTGAACATCAAAGCGAAAGAACGCATTGGTAAGGCTGCGGCTGAGATGATCAAACCTCGCGATGTCATTCTTTTCGATTCAGGCTCAACCACAGTGCAAATTATCAAACAGATCCCGGCCGAATTAAAACTGGGTTCATCTATCCGCATGGTTACAAATTCGGTGGTTATATCTAGGGAAGTTCTAAGCTGGCCTTCGCCGAACCTGATCATTCTGGGGGGTATTTATTTGCCCGATTACCAAGCTACGGCTGGTCCGCAAACGCTGAACCAATTACAGGATCTGACAGCAGATATTGTATTCCTTGGAGCAGATGGGCTAACGATAAGTGGTGGGGCAACTACTGCCGATATTCTCATGGCTGAAGTAGATCGTCTGATGGTAGAACGTTCTCGGCGGACAATCCTGGTCGCTGACTCGAGTAAATTCGGGCGCATTGGTTTTGTTCCCGTCAAACCAGTAAAAGCTTTCCAGACAATCATTACTGACACAGACGCTCCTTCAGAAATTGTATCTGCATTACGCAGCGAGGGTGTGGAGGTCATTCTGGTCTAACAAATATTGTTGCTTACTTTCTTTATTGAACAAGAACAATAGTGGAAAGTTAGGTGGTGTAGGAAATGGTTGAAAAGTGCATGCAGCAAATTTGGCTAACGCAAAAAAGCACTTTCAGGTTTAGCACCCGAAAGAAAGGGCAGCCATGAGGGGCACTGCTTACCAAACAATCTCATAAAAGGTTGACCAATTAGGTGGAATCATATTCATTAATTACAGAAAGAAGGGTTTATGACAGTTTATCATGATAAATTCCAAATCCAATCTGACCGCCGTCCCACCTTTGAAGATGTGACCGATCGAGTGGTTGAAGTATTAAACAAATCCAATATTCATGAAGGTATCCTGGTTGTGTTTTCACAGCATACAACTTGTAGTGTTCTCATCCAGGAAGCCTCGGATGATGTGAACTACTGGGGTACAGAATTATTGATGCAGGACCTTGTCAATATACTTGAAAAGGTCATTCCTACATGCCTGAGTGAACACCAGTACCTGCACCCAGGACCGGAGCACATAGAAGCGGCCAAAGGACGCGATGAAGAACCCGCCTGGTCCTTAAATACGGATGCACATCTACGCTCTGTACTACTGGGGCGGTCAGTATCTATCCCTGTCATCGATGGCAAAATGGAATTGGGCGAATTCGGTCGGATCTACTTTGCAGATTTTGACCAGGTAAGGGCACGACAACGTAATGTACGGGTGCAAATTGTAGGTGAGTAAGTTATATTTGAGTGAATTGAAACGATGAAAGTTAAGGCGCAGGATTTTCGAAATCTTTTATATATATGTAACGATTATCTAGCATCGGTTATTTGAGGAGATCTTTGGGCAATGAAGGCAAAAATCCGCGTACCATTTTTTGAAACAAGTGTAAAAAATTACATCTATGGCGATGCTGTAATGGCGTATGCCAAAGCAGCGGATGCTGCTGCAAAAGAATACGATATTGATGTAATTTTTGTGGCGCCATATACTGAGATTCGCTGGATAAGCGAAAACACTGACCGGATCATGGTTTTCGCTCCGTATATGGATGCTTTACGACCGGGGCGCGGTATGGCTGAAATTCTACCCGAAGCATTGAAAGCTGCTGGTGCAAAAGGGGTGGTGCTTAATCACTCCGAACGTCCAATGACCTTGAATGCGCTTAAAAAGACGATTGATCGGGCGAATGAACTGGATTTAATTACATTTGTGTGTGCCGACACGACTTCAGAAGCGCAGGCGATTGCCCATCTCCATCCCGACATCTTGAATCCGGAACCAGCGGAGTTGATCGGGAGTGGAAAAGTGAGTGACATGAGTTTTGTCAAAGAGGTTATCAGTGCGGTCAAAGCAATCGACCCCGCGATATTAGTGGAACAGGCTGCGGGTATCACGACTGCTCAGCAAGTTTATGATTTTATTATGGCAGGGTCTGAGGCTGCGGGTGCTGCATCTGGCATCCTTACTTCGCCGGACCCATTCTCTTTATTAAATGAAATGATCGGGTTTGTACGAAAAGCCAAAGATGAACTTGCCAAACGAAATCGGTAAATTCACCTCAGCCTTGTCAATTGGAGGTAGAGTAAATGATCTATAGAGAAGAGATTCATCTAGACTCAAAGGGAGGTCTCCCGACTTTTCATAATGTGACAGAACAAGCGAAAAATGCTGTGAAAAAATCAGGCATCCACAACGGAATCGTTGTGGTTTATTCGCATCACACCACCTGTTGTGTCATTATTGATGAATGTGCTTTTGACTTAACGATAAATGGATTAGAAACGCTGCAGGAAGATTTTGTTGACGCGCTAGAAAAAATCATGCCAACTTTTCGTAAGGAAGGAATGTATCGGCACCCGGGTCCTCAAGCGCTTAAATTTGGAGCCGAACATGATGAAGACACAAAAAGCTGCCGTAACACAGACGCGCATCTTAGGTCTGCATTGGTGGGTAGAAGCGAAACGGTTGTGGTAATCGATGGAAAATTGGACATGGGGGAATTTGGAAACATCTATTTCATTGATTTTGATCAAACCAGAGCACGTAAAAGGACTGTCCAGATCCAGGTAATGGGCGAATAATCCATTAATTTTTGTCAAGGGTATTGTTTCTGGAGTAAATGGGGTAGGATCCTTTAGTTGACCCTACCTCATTGTTGAGTGAAGTAAACCATGACTGACGAAGTTTTTAACCTCTTAAATTCCTCTTTGGTTGTGATAAACCTCGGGGTGGACAAATTCGCGAAGACCATGGAAGACCAAAAGGTTGAAGTCATGAAAGTTGACAGGCACCCACCAGCAGGAAGCGACCAAGAGATAATCAATTTGCTTGAACAATTGATTTAATAAATGGAAAAGGTGATTGAGTTGATCACCATTTGATATGACCTTCTGAATAGTAATTATCTAAAAGAATTGCACCACAATTACACCGAACCAATGGTTTACTTTGAAAACTAGACATTAAAATAGAAAATGTGGGGGATTAATCATGGCCAACCGCTACATTTAGTGCTATTTTGTCTATTACATCCCATATATGGGGGGAGTTTTGTCTACTTAATCTATATTTTCCACTGTTTGGTAATTGATTTGCACCAAAGTTGCACCAAACTGTGATGCAAGGAAAGGCGAC